>Ga0310810_10000014_pt1 | contig 260710 bp, 240 predicted proteins | sample NCmetagenome_FD_207641 | JGI IMG/M metagenome (GOLD analysis project Ga0310810, IMG submission 207641) | Soil microbial communities from experimental microcosm in Duke University, North Carolina, United States - NC | ecosystem: Engineered > Artificial ecosystem > Soil microcosm > Unclassified...
ATAAAACAAACCCTCACCCTGAGCTTGCCGAAGGGGGAGGGGTAGCTCAGCGCAGCTTGTCCAGCGCCTTCAGGATTTGCGCCGTCATCGCGCTGGTGCCGACTTTCGTCATGCCGTCCTGCATGATGTCGGGCGTGCGGAAGCCATCGGCCAGAACGCACTCGACGGCCTTTTCCAGCAGCGCGGCATCGTCGCCGCGTCCGAAGGAATAGCGCAGGCACATCGCGAAGGAGAGGATGGAAGCGATTGGGTTCGCGATGCCCTGACCCGCGATGTCCGGCGCGCTGCCGTGGATCGGCTCGTAGAGCGCGCGCTGCTTGCCGTTGGCATCCTTGGCGCCGAGTGAAGCACTCGGCAGCATGCCGAGCGAGCCGGTCAGCTGAGCGGCTTCATCCGAGAGCACGTCACCGAAGAGATTGTCGGTCACGATCACGTCATACTGCTTCGGATTGCGAACCAACTGCATGGCGACGGAGTCGGCAAGACCGTGGCTCAACTGCACGTCGGGAAATTCCTTGTCGTGCACACGTTGCACGACTTCTTTCCACAAGACGCCGGTGACCATGACGTTGTTCTTTTCCGCCGAGGTCACACGCTTGCTGCGCAGGCGCGCGAGCTCGAAGGCGACGCGGGCGATGCGCTCGATCTCCGATGTCGTGTAGACCTGCGTATCCACGGCGCGCTTCTGGCCATCGGGAAGTGTCGTGATTTCCTTGGGTTCGCCGAAATAGACGCCTCCGGTCAGCTCGCGCACGATCAGGATGTCGAGGCCGGCGACGAACTCCGGCTTCAGGCTCGACGCGTCCTTCAAGGCATCGAAGCAGAGAGCAGGGCGCAAATTCGCGAACAGCCCGAGATCCTTGCGCAGGCGCAACAGGCCTCGCTCCGGCTTCTGCTCGAACGGCAAAGCATCCCATTTGGGGCCGCCGACGGCGCCGAACAAGACTGCATCCGCCGCCTTCGCCTTGACGATCGTGGCGTCCGGTTCGGACGTGCCGAGCGTGTCGTAGGCGATGCCGCCGATCGGCGCATCTTCGGTCTCGAACGCCATGTTGCGATTCTGCGAGAACCAGCCGAGCACGCGGCGCGTGTCGTCGATGACTTCGGGGCCGATTCCGTCGCCAGGCGTAAGCAATATTCGATAGGTCATCCTGTACTCACCTGTCATGGCCCGCCGGAGAGCGGGCCACCCAGTTGGACCGAGACTCCCGATTGCCGCATTGTACTGAGGCCAAACTTTGCCGGCCAACTTTGTGTTACCTGGATGGCCCGCAGTTGCGGGCCATGACAAGAGAGTCCGCTACTTCCGCATGCGCGCGAGGCGTTCGGCGGTCTCGGGTCCGCGTCCTTCGCTGCGGTGAACCTCGTGCGCAAGCCCTGCCTTCAATGGCATGCCGTCGGTGTCGTCGATCAGCTTCTTGATCGCGCGGCTCGAGCGCCAGGAATTCGCGAGCACATCCTTCACGTAGTCGGCGGCGGTCTTGTCGAGCTCCGCATCGGGCACGCAGATATTGGCGAGCCCCATGGTCTCGGCCTGCCGTCCGGAATAGTGGCGCGCGCCGAACGACATTTCGAGCGCCTTGGCGCGGCCGATGCGGCGCGGCAGACGTTGGCTCAAGCCCCAGACCGGCACGAGATCCCATTTGCCGTGCGTATCGCCGAACTTCGCGCTTTCGCCTGCGATGATGATGTCGGCGGCAAGCGCGAGTTCGAGGCCGCCTGTTAGGCAGTGGCCCTGCACGATTGCGACGACGGGCATCGGCAGGCTGGCGAGGCGCTCGACCGTGTCGCTGCGGAACTTGGAATTGTCGCCGTCATTGAAGACGCCGCCGAGATCGCTGAGATCGTTGCCGGCGCAAAAACTGCGGCCGGCGCCGCGCAGAAGGACGCAGCCGACCTTGTCCTGGTTCGCCAGCGCAAAGTCGATTGCCTCCGCCAGGCCCTTGAAGCAGGCAAAGTTGAGCGCGTTCAGCTTGTCCGAGCGGTTCAGCGTCAGCGTCAGAAGTCCGTCCTTCAACTCGCGCAGAAATGCATCGCTCATGTTCACCTCACGTCTTCACGTCACGCCCAGGGCATTTCGCGCTGACGTTTCGCCTCGAAGTCCGAGATCCTGCTCTCGTTGCGCAACGTCAGCCCGACATCGTCCCATCCGTTCATCAGGCATTGCTTGCGGAAGGGATCGATCTCGAACTTGATCATGCCGCCGTCGGGCCCGCGAATTTCCTGCGCTTCCAGATCGATCGAGATGATGGCGTTGGCGCCGCGCTCGGCATCGTCCATCAGCTTGTCGATCTCCGCTTGCGGCAGCACGATCGGCAGGATGCCGTTCTTGAAGCAGTTGTTGTAGAAGATATCGGCGAAGCTGGTCGAAATCACGCACTTGATGCCGAAGTCCAGCAGCGACCACGCCGCATGCTCGCGGCTTGAGCCGCAGCCGAAATTCGCGCCGGCGATCAGGATCTGCGCCTTTTTGTACGCCGGCTTGTTGAGAACGAAGTCGGGATTTTCGCTGCCGTCGGGCCGCGTGCGCATCTCGTGGAACAGCGCAGAGCCCAGTCCGGTGCGCTTGATCGTCTTCAGGAACTGCTTGGGAATGATCATGTCGGTGTCGACGTTGATCATGTTAAGCGGCGCGGCGACGCCGGAGAGTTTCTTGAAGGGCTGCATGGCCGGCGGACCTTAGAGGCACACCCCTCAAGGCTCAAGACGCATTCGCCGCCAGCGGCTCCGTGTCGTGAAAGCGCGTCAAATCCACGACGCGCCGTCCGTTGGCGATGGAAATGACGTCCACGAAGCGGCGGTCCCAGAGAATCTCGTCCGGCGTGTAGGAATGGCGGGCATAGATGCGGTCGGCCAGCGTTTCGTCCATGCCGTTCAACAGCGCGATGATCTCGAGTTGGTTGTCGAAGCAACTGTCGGGCGTCAGGCCGAAGAGCGGGCTCGTCTCGTCGATCCGGTGCATCACAGTCCAGGACAACGCAAAGAGCGAGGTGCGTTCGCGCACCGGCTTCAATTCATCGAAGCGTCGCATGGTGATGCCTTCCTTCGTCGTCTGCTGGCGCGCGACGGAGAGCGTAATCGAAGCGTCGAGGATCTGATTGCCGCGCTGGTTGGCGGCGCGGAACATCAAGGTGGGAATGCCGTCGAACGGCGAGATGATCGCGACCTTGGAAAAGACCACGCGCGCATAGGGCCTGGAGAAGCGCGCGAAGATGATGCCGGTGAAGAGCGCGATGGTCAGGATGCCGAAGAACGCCTCGATGCTGACGATGATGTTGGCGTAGATCGTCTGCGGCACGAACACCGTGTAATTGATCGAGCCGATCGTCTGCACGCTGAAGAGAAAAGCGTCCCAGAAATTGCCATGCCGTACGTGGGCGAGCGCATTGGGATCGGAGAGATAGAGAAGCGCGAAGACGACGTTGATCGCGGCAAAGAACGCGGCGAGCCCGAGGAAGAAGAGCCACCATGGTGCATTGAGAACCGCGTGATAGACGTCGGTCCAGCGCGAGCGGTCCTGGCCCTTCATGACCGCGATGCGCTTGCCGGGTGGCAGCCGGACGACGCTGCCGGGCGTGAACTCGCGGGGGAATTCGCCCTTATTCGTCTTACCAGTTTTGTCGTTCATGCCTTGGTGCTCGCGCTGGGCGTCAATTCTAGCGCCGCGCCTTCAAATAGGCAGCCCATTTTGTCCGCTGCTCGCGGCCGAGTTCGTGCAGATAGTCCCAGCTGAAGAGACCGGTATCGTGGCCGTCGTCGAAGCGGATGCGGACGGCATAGTTTCCGACCGGTTCGAGGGCCGTGATCTTGACCTCTTCCTTGCCGGTCACGATCTGCTTTTGCTGTGCGCCGTGACCTTGGACTTCGGCGCTCGGCGATTCCACGCGGAGATATTCGGCGGGCAGGACAAACTGCTCGCCGCTGTCGAACTGGACGGTGAGGCGCGCTTTGTCGGAACTGAGGCGTAGTTCGGTCGGCCAGGGACGCTTGGCTGCGCCGCTCATCTGGCGTCGCGTTCGGCGTCGGTGAGCTCGCGCGCCTCGCCCGCGAGCATGATCGGGATGCCATCGCGGATGGGGTAGGCAAGCCCCGCCTGCACGCTGACCAGTTCCTGCTTGGCGCGGTCATAGCGCAACGGGCCCTTTGTCAGCGGGCAGACCAGAATTTCGAGCAGCTTGCGATCGGGCTCCATCCTCAGTTCACCGCGTTAGAGCCGCTGGACGTGCTTGCCATCTCGAGCAAGGCGAGCAGCGTGTTGACGCGCTCCGGCCAGCTCGGCGCTTCGAGGAGTGCCTGTTTCTCCGCCGGTTCGAACGGGCAGAGCATCGCTAGCGCGTTGACCAGCGTTTCGGCGGGCGCGTTCATGACGCTGCGCCAATCGGCCTTCAAGTCCCGACGCGAGAGATAGTCGTTGAGAGCCGCGAGCAGGCGTTCGCGGGGAAACTCGCCGTCGCCGCCTTCCGCGAGGTCGCCGGCGAACGGCGCATAGTCCGCCGTCACCTGGCGAAACGGCGTCTCCGTCGTTAATTCCTCAACCACCCGGAAACGACAGATGCCGGTCAGCGTGATCAGGTAGCGGTTGTCGTCGGTTTCGCGAAAACCGGTGACGCGTCCGGCGCAGCCAATGGCGGAGAGTGGAGGCCTAAGCGACTTCTCCTCATGCTCGGTCGGCTGAATCATGCCGATCAGCCGGTTGCCGGCGAGCGCCGCCTCGACCAGTGCGAGATAGCGCGGCTCGAACACATTGAGCGGCAGTTGCGCGCGCGGCAGAAGCAAGACGCCGGTCAGTGGGAATATCCCGATGGTGCGGGGAAGCGTGTCGATGTTGTGATAGCGGCCGGGCATCGTGCCTCATGAAAAAAGAATGGCGGAAAGTCGGCGGCGTGCGTCGATGGTGCGTGGATCGGTCGGCCCCATCGCTTCGAACAGCGTGACGAGTTGCTTGCGTGCGGCTTCGTCGTTCCATTTGCGGTCGCGCTTGACGATGTCGAGCAGTGCGCCGAGTGCGCCTTCGCGATCGCCTTTGGCGTCGAGCGCGAGCGCCAGATCGTAGCGCGACTGGTGATCGTTGGGATCGGAGGCCACTTTCGCGGCGAGGTTCGCGGTGTCGCCGGTGTCTGGTGCGGCTTCGCGCAGCTTGAGTTCGGCCTCGACCGCGCGCACCGCTTCATCGCCGGCGCCGTCCGGGCGGACCAGCTGAAGCGTTTTCTTGGCGCGCTCGATATCGCCGGTCTTGAGATAGCAGCGAGCAAGTCCGGCAACGGCCTTGGGATGACCCGGCTCGTCCTGCAGGACATGGCCATAGGCTTGCGCCGCAGTCGCGATGTCGCCGGCGGCAAAGGCCTCATCCGCTGCCGCCAAGACATCGGCCGCATGATCGGCGCCGCCATGGGCTTCGCCTCCGGCGAGTTGCTGTACGAAGGTGCGGATCTGGCTGTCGGGGATCGCGCCCATGAAGCCGTCGACCGGCTGGCCGTTCTTGAAGGCATAGACCGTCGGAATCGACTGGATGCGAAGCTGGCGCGCGATCTCCTGATTCTCGTCGATGTTGACCTTGACCAGCTTGACCGCGCCGTTGGCGTCCGCGACGGCCTTCTCGAGCGAAGGTCCGAGCGTTTTGCAAGGTCCGCACCACGGCGCCCAGAAATCGACGATCACGGGCACCGTGCGCGATGCTTCCAGCACGTCGGCGGCAAACGTCTCCAGCGAGCTGTCTTTGATGTGCGGGCTTGCGCCGTCCGCAGCCTGTGGCTGGCCTTGGGGTTTGGCTGCCGACACCGGCCGTCCTGTCGGTCCAATCAATGCCATGGAACTTTCTCTCAATTGTCCAACCCCAAAGATGGGCGCTGGCGGCGCGAAAGGGAAGGGTGCCCTGCAGCGCGGGCGGGAAAACCTGACTTGTTCGGACAGGCAAGCCACTTCAACCTGCCGCTCGGTCACGGGGGTGTGCATGCCAAAATTAACCGCGCCGCTGAGGTCGCTATCGCGCCGCGCATTTCTTGGTGCCGCATCCGCTCTGTCGTTCGCGCCGGTATTGGTGCGGGCAGGAACCTGGAATGATCTCGACGTCGCGATCATCGGCGGCGGCGCTGCGGGAACGTATGCGGCTTGGCGTCTGGCGGCGGAGCGTCCGCAACTGCGGACGCGGCTGTTCGAAGCGAGCGAGCGGATCGGCGGACGCCTGCACTCGGTCGCGTTTCCGCAGGCGCCGCACCTGATCGTCGAGGGCGGCGGCATGCGCTTTCTCGACGCCCATCGTCACGTCTCCGGGGTCGCGCGCACGCTCGACCTTGCGATGCGCGAGTTTCCCGTCGACCGCGACGCAAACCGGGTGATGCTGCGCGGGGCGAATTTCTCCGAGGCTGAAGTCCGCGCCGGAACCGCGCATTTTCCTTATCGCGTTCCTGACAAGGACCAGACGCCGGACGCAGACTTCATCGATCGCGCCGTTGCCCATGTTCTTCCCGATGCTCGCCGCATGTCCGCATCTGATTGGCGAAAGATCCGCGCCAACTATCGCTTCAAGAAGAAGTTGCTGCGCGACTGGACCAATCGGGCGCTGCTGCTGGAGGGCATGAGCGAAGAAGAACTCGCGCTCGCCGAAAACGCGTCCGGCTATGACGACTGGATCGAGGGTGAAACCGGTCTCGACGAACTCGACTATTACTTCATTCACGACGACGAAAGTCAGCCGTTCCGAACGCTCGTCGGCGGCTATCAGGGCCTGCCGCTGGCTTTGGCAGAGCGCGCGGCAAACACCGGCGCGGGCGTCTCCACGACCGAGCGTCTGGTGAGCCTGCGCGCGGCAGCGAGCGGCTTCGAGCTCGCGTTTCGCGATCGGCTGGACCGGGTCTCGACCCTAACGGCGTCGAGAGTGGTCTTGGCATTGCCGCGCCGCGCGCTCGAATGCATCGCCGATTTTCCCGCCGCGCGCGAACCACGCTTCGCGCGACTGATCGCGTCGGTGACGCCGATCCCGGCCTGCAAGAGCCTGCTGCTCTATCAGAGGCCTTGGTGGCGCGATCACGGGATCGTCGAAGGTCGTTCCATCACCGATCTGCCGGCGCGGCAGTTCTATTGCTTCGGCGCCGAGCCGGAGCGCACCGCGAGCGAGGCGTCCGACGGCTATGGCGTGCTCATGTCCTATTGCGACGAGAAGTCGGTCCAGACCTGGGCGGCGCTCGCCGGGCCGGACGCGGGGTTCGTGACGCTTGACGGCAACTCGGCGTTGGCGCGCGAAGTGCATCGCGAGGCGCTACTGGTCATCGGGACGACGGACCTGAAGGCGCTGGCTGCCTATTTCCAGAACTGGAGCGTCGATCCCTATGGCGGCGGCTGGCACTACTACGGGCTCGGCCATGACGGCGAAGCCGACGCCGAGGCCATCCTGAAGCCCATCCCGGACCGCGAACTCTATGTCTGCGGTGAAGCCTATTCGCATGCGCAAGGCTGGGTCGAAGGCGCGCTCGAGCGGACGGAAACTGTCCTGCAGCGGCATTTTGGCCTTGCACGACCGACGTGGCTCTGAGCGCAGTCAGCCGAACGCGGCCAGGCGTGCTTCCAGTTTTGTCTTCACTTGGGGCCACTCGCTGGCGAGGATCGAGAAGTAGACGGAGTCGCGGAAATAGCCTTGCGGCATCCACATATGTCCGCGCAGCGTGCCTTCTTCCGTCGCGCCCATCTTCTTCATCGCGGCGCGCGACCGGGCATTCCTAGCGTCGGTTTTCAATTCGACCCGATTGTAGTCGGCACCGAAGGCGTTCGAGAGGAGGAGATATTTGGCTTCGGGGTTGACCGCCGTCGCTTGCGCGGACGGCTGGTACCAGGTCGCGCCGATTTCGACTTTGGCGTGTTCCGGAGCGAGCGCGAGATACGACGTCGAACCCACCAGCGCATCGTCTGACAGCCGGCGTACGGCATAGGTGATCATCCGGCCTTGCGCGTTTTCCTCCGCCAGGCCTCGGATCACCGCGCCCACGCCGGCCGACACGTCGTGCGGCATGTACGTCCAGATGGCGGGATCGCGGCCGGCTTCGGCGAGGCCATCGAAGTGGCGCGGCTCGAGCGGCTCGAGCGCGATGAAGCGGCCTTTGAGTGTGCGGCCGCCGAGCGGTCTGACTTCATTCATGGACGCTCCGGCAACCTTGCGATGACCGGTTCATGCTTGCAGGCACGCAGAAACTTGAGAAGATCGGCGGCGGGAATGGCAGTCGTGCGGTCGTTGCGCAGCGGATGGAAGTTGAGCGGCTCGAGCGCCAGCATGCCTTCGTCGAGCACAACGCGCACCTTGCCGGCGGTGTCGTTCATGATCGCGAAGGGCGTGACGGACCCAGGCTCGACGCCGAGAGCTGCGATCAGCAATTCGCCCGAGCCGAAGGAGAAGCGCGGCGTTCCAAGCGCCTTGGCCAGTTCGTTGAGGTCGATCTTGAGCGCATCGCGCGCCACGACGAGCCAGAGGCCATCCTTCTTGTCCTTGAGAAAGAGATTCTTCGTGTGACCGCCGGGCTGGCTGGCATAGAGCGCCGCAGCCTCCGCGACGGTGAAGACAGAAGCGTGGACGTGCGTCGTCCAGGCGATGCCGAGCTCCTTGAGCCGGGCATAGAGCGCGGCTTCGCGTTCATCTGGCGAGGCGAGAGGCAAGCTCAGGGCACCAGGCGCTTGATCCATTCCGGCAGCGCGAAGGCCGCGGCGTGGACTTCAGGGTTGTAATAGTCCGTCTTGATCCGTGAGCGTCTGAAGGCTGCGACGGCGCGGCGCACGCCGGCCGGTGTGCCGAGCTTTTGGCTCTTGCTCGCCCACGAGAGCGCCATGAAGCCGCCGATATAGCTCGGCACGACGGTCAGGTAGAGGCCCGAGCGCGGGAAGAACTGGCGGAGTTCCTTCAGCGCGTCGGTAATCTCCCACGGCTGGTAGAACGGCACGCCGGTCTGGAAGGTGGCGAAGCCGCCGGACTTCAGCGCCGACTTCACGCGGTCATAGAACGTCTCGCCGAAGAGCGCCTTTCCGGGCCCGACGGGATCGGGACGATCGGCAACGATGAGATCAAATCGTCCTTTGTTTTCAGGCCTTCCGAGAAATTCGAAGGCGTCGGCGATTTCGATTTTCAGCCGCCGATCCTTGAACGCCTTGGCGTTGATCTCGCCGAAATGCTCGCGACAGAGTTCGACCACGCGGCCGTCGATGTCGACGAGAATCACTTCCTTAACGCCGCGGTGTTTCAGCGCCTCGTCGGCGATCGAGAGGTCGCCGCCGCCGACGATCATCACCCGGCTCGCCCGGCCGTGCTCGAAGAGCGGCAGATGGGTGAGCATCTCGGCGTAGGCGCTCTCATCGCGCGTGGTGATCTGGACGATGTCGTCGAGCACCATGACGCGCCCGTTGGCCACGCTGTCGAAGATTTGGATGCGCTGAAATTGGCTCTTTTCCTCGGCAATCGGCTTGCCGCGAAGCTCCATCGATTGCGCGTAGCCCTTGTGGAGACGCTCCTTGAAACTGGTCGGCATCTGATCGCTCCGGCGAATTGTGACAGCGCCTTCGAGGCGCGGGTGGTTCTCTACGGCTCGCTCGAAGCGGAGTCGAGAGTTGCATTCGTGCACTGGCGTGAAGAAAAAATTGACGATTGGATGACAAAATTTCTTGCATGAGGGGGCAGCGTGCCTATATTCGCCTCGTTCCTGCGAAGGAACAAAGCGGCGAGACGGCCTTCCGTCCGCCGCTTTCTTCTTGAGACGCGTCCGGAAGTCCGTAAGGCCAAGGCGCAGGTGTCAACTCTAACAGGGTAGGTGCCCGAAATGGCTAGACTCGAACTTGTTGCGGCGACCAAAGAAGCAAGGGCGCCTCGCGTCCGTACTTCGGCGAGGACCGTTCGTGCCGTCGTGACCCCTCCGGTCAACGACGACCAAAAGAAAGATCACTTCATCACCCGCAATGGCCTGACCTATGCAGGCAGTCACCTGATCATCGATCTGTGGGAAGCTGAGGGACTTGATGATCGCGACCGCATCGAAGCCGCGTTGATCGATGCGGTGAAGGCGGCGGGCGCGACGCTTCTTCATATCCATCTGCACACCTTCACCGAAGGCGGCGGAATCTCGGGCGTTGCCGTGCTCGCGGAGAGTCACATCAGCGTCCACACCTGGCCCGAGAAAGGCTATGCGGCGTTCGACGTCTTCATGTGCGGCGAGGCGGAACCGAGAAAGGCGCTCGGCGTCTTCAAGGCGGCCTTCAACCCCGGCCGGATCGTCATCGGCGAACACAAGCGCGGCGTGCTATAAGGCGCTTCGAGCGGCAATTTTGAGAGGGCGGACGCGGCACCAAAACCGCTTCCGCCCTTGTCTTTTGGGCTTTTGGTAACACTTGCTGCCAAGCCCCCCGGCAGCGCAACGGTATTGCACGGAGCAAAGATTCCCGCTCCAATTTCACACATGAAGCACGCAGGCCCCGCCGCGCTCGACCGGATCGAATCGCTGCTCAAGGAGATTCGCAAGCGCGAGGGATTGAAGGAAAAGACGCGCGGTAATTTCTATCGGGGCAGCCGAGCCTTTCTGCATTTTCACGAGCACGGCGAAGTTGAGTTCTACGCCGACATTCGTCTCGCCGACGACTTCGAGCGTCTGCGGGCAACGACGGTCGCCGAACGCGCGAAACTTCTGCGCCTGATCGACAAGTCGCTGAACGACGGAAACGGGCGTCGCGCGCGTTGAATGCATTGCAAGCACCGGAACACTCTGGTCCGGAATGATGATCGATCCGGACGCCGAACTGGTCGCGCGGGTCGGCCGCGGCGACCGCGCGGCTGCCGCACAACTCATGCTGCGCCACTTGCCGAAGATGCTGGCGCTCGCCAGGCGGATGCTCTCCGATTCCACCGAAGCGGAAGATGCCGTGCAGGACGCGTTCATGCGGCTCTGGACTCATGCCGCGCGCTGGCAGCCGGGGCAGGCGAAGTTCGAGACCTGGCTCTACCGCGTGACGTTGAACAAGTGCTTCGACCGTCTGCGCCGCCGGCCGACCTTGGCGATCGACTCGGCGATGGCGGTGGCGGATCCCGCCCCTGGCCCCGCCCGCAACCTCGAAAACGCTGCCCTGTCGGAGGAGATCGAGGCCGCGATGGCGGCGCTCCCCGAGCGACAGAGGGCCGCAATCCAGCTTTGCCACTATCAGGAATGCGGCAATATCGAAGCGGCGGAGATCCTGGGGATCAGCGTTGAAGCCTTAGAGTCGTTGCTGGCGCGCGGGCGTCGGGCGCTGCGGGCCCGGCTCATGCATTTGAAGGACGAGGTGGGGCGATGAGCGATACGACCGCGATGAGCGAGGAACGGTTCAAATCTCTGGTCGAAGCCTATGGCGGCGATCCGGCACGCTGGCCCCTTGGCGAGCGCGAAGCGGCGCTTCGCGTTTTGCACTCGAACGCGACGGCACGCGCTGGCGCCGAAGAGGCGCGTCGGCTTGACGTCAAGCTGGGAGCGGCCAGCGCCGTTCAGGTGCCCGACGCGCTGACCGACCGCTTGCTGGCCGATTTCGCGCGGGCATCCCGGCGTTGGAGGACGCGGAGATTCGTAGCGTCGCTGGCCGATGCGGTTTGGCCAGGTGCGCCGCTCTGGCAGCCGGCCGTTGCCTTCGGGCTGGCCTTTGCCATCGGCGTCGGCATCGCCGCGCTCGCGCCGCTCGACCTGCGGTCCTCCGACGACGCATCCGGTGCGTTCGCGTTCGACACGGTTTCCGGCGGCGACGCCGGACAGGACATCTGAGATGAGCGACCATTCCCCTTCCGCGCCGCGCCGTGCGAGCGTTCTCCTCATCGTCTCGCTTTGCCTGAATGTTCTCCTCATTCCCGTCATCGCGGTCATCATCTTTCGCGCTGCGCATCATGTAAATGCCGTCGGCTCGGGCGGCGTTCTCGCGCCCCGGAGCGTCATGGCCGAGGCCCCTGCGCAAAAGGATCGCATCGAGACGATCATCGCGAGACATGAACCAAAGATACGTGCGCTCCGCGCCGCCGCCGCGGATGCGCGCCGCGAAGCGTTCCGCACCCTTGGCGCGCCGGATTACACGCCGGACAAATTCCACAAGGCATTAGCCGCGGTCTCCGACGCGGACAGCACGCTCGAACGCGAAAATATTGCGATGATGGCGGAAAGCCTTGCCACGCTGACGCCGCAGGAGCGCGCGGACCTTGTCGCACATGCGCGCGGCCGCTTCCGGCTTTGGCGTCCGTTCCGGCCGCGAGCGCTGCGGGACTAGTGTCGTGGTTTCGAAGTTCGCCCGTGATTGATGTTTCACACACTTGCGAACTTCGAAACCGAAACGACACTAGTAATGAATCGCTAATGTCCCTTCGATTCCGAAATTCGCAAAACGCCGATACCGAGAACCAGCGAATTTCGGAATCGGGACACTAGAGTCCGGCGCGGATATCGCTCCAGTCCTTGACGATCTGGTCCTTGTTTTTCAGGCGGTGTTCGAAAATGCCGGACTCGAGAAACGTCTCGATGTCGCGCGTCAGCCCGAGATTCTCCAGTGTCGCGTTACTAACCCGCTTGAGCGCGACTTCGTTGGCAGGTTCGTCGCCGACGTGCTCGATCGTATAGATGGCGGCGTTGTCGGAGAGTGATGAATCGATCAACGCAAGCGCCTTCGCTTCATCCGACGGATCCTTGTGCATGACAAGTCCGCACACGAAGGTGAGCATGCCGCCGGGTGGGTTCATGAAGGCGACCGGCCGCCCTTCCTTGTGCAACGTCGCATAGACGATGCGCCACGACATCGCCGCGACCAGTTCGCCGGAAGCGAGACCTTGCGCCAGCTCCGTATCCGAGCTGGACACCAGTCGCGCGCGTGCGATCGCGTCCTTGAGCTTTGCCTTCACCAGCGCGTATTGCGCGGCGGTCATGTTGTAGGCGTCGATGCTCAGAAGGTGCGCGATGAACGGAACCGTATCGTCGACGCCGTCGAGCACCGAGACGCGACCTTTGTATTTCGGGTCGAACAGGATGTCCCAGTTCGGCCGGTTGATATATTCGGGTGCTAGGTCGGTGCGAAACGTGATCGAGGTGTTGCCCCAATAGTGCGGCACGAACCAGACCTTGTTGGCGCCGGCATCGATGCCCGGCAAGTTGCGCAGGATGGGCGAGATCTTGTTCCAGTTCTTCAGCTTGGTCGTGTCGATCGGCTGAAGGAGTCCGGCTTCCTGCCAACGCGGAAACTCATAGTAGCAGGGTCCCATCACGTCGGGATGATAACCGGCGCGCATCTTGGCGAAGGCATCGTCCTCATCGGCGAACATCGCGATATTCGGCTTCTCGCCGTATTTCTTTTCGTAGTCGGCGAGGAACGGCTGATTCATATAGTCTTCCCATTGGAAGAGCGTCACGGCGCGCGAGCCGTGTGGGAGCCCGGCATAAATCGCCGCCGAGCCCGCGACGACGCCAAGAAGCAGCGCACCCCAGTATCGCAACTTCATTAATGTGCTCCGTGACAAAACTTGCCGAAAACTAGGGTTCAAGCGCAGTCCGCGCAATCTGTGCGTTAGCTTTCTGGCAAGTGTCTTGCAGCGTATAGTTCCGCCATGAACAAGGCGGCCACCATACCGAGCTTCGCGGGACCTGCATTCGTCGAAGAAGCGCGCGGGCAATTCGAGGCGCTTTTGGCGCGTGAGCGTGAGCTCGCCTTCGTCGATGCCGTGGTGGTCGATATCTGCGGCACCATGCGGGGCAAGCGCCTGCCGCTCACCGACGCGTCCCGTCTCTTCGAGACGGGCATGCAGTTGCCCAAGTCGGTCTATCTGATGGATGCCAAGGGCGAGATGGCGAACCCGTTCGGCCGCGGTTTCGGCGACGGCGATCCCGACGGGACCGCCTGGCCCTTGCCCGGAACGATCTGCCGCGTCTGGGGCGAAGGTCCGACCCGGGCGCAAGTCTTCACCACGATGCGCAACGACGACGGCTCGCCGACGGCCGGCGAACCACGCGCGGCGCTGGAGTGCGCGCTCGATCGCTTCAGCGAGCTCAGGCTGACGCCGGTCGTGGCGCTGGAGCTCGAATTCTACCTCATCGACCGCGAGCGTGATGCCAAAGGCGCGCCGCAACCGCCGCTCAATCCGCGCAGCGGAATGCGCGAACGCGACAACGCCGTCTACAGCATCGACGATCTCGACCGCTATCGCGCCTTCCATACGGCATTGAGCGAAGCCGCCAGAGTACAGAACGTTCCGGTCAGCGCCGCCAGTTCGGAATATGCGCCGGGACAGTTCGAGTTGAACCTCGAGCATCAGCGCGATGCGTGCCTCGCCGCCGATCACGCCGTACTCCTGAAGCAGATCGTGCGAGCGGCCGCACGCGCGACAGGTTTCGAGGCGACCTTCATGGCCAAGCCTTATCCGGAGCGCAGCGGCAACGGCTTGCACATCCATGCCAGCATCCTCGACGAGGCGGGCAACAACATCTTCGACGATGGCTCGGTCGAGGGTTCGGAAAAGTTGCGCCATGCCATGGGCGGACTACAGGCGCTGATGCCGGAAGCGATGGCGCTGTTCGCGCCGTCGCTCAATTCCTATCGCCGTTTCCAGCCCGACATGTTCGCGCCGGTCAATCGGCGCTGGGGTTTGAACAATCGCTCGGCAGGACTGCGTGTGCCCGTTGGGCCTGGAGTCGCCCGGCGCGTCGAGCATCGCGTCAGCGGCGCCGATGCAAATCCCTATTTCGCGCTTGCCGCGGTGCTCGCGGGACTCCATCACGGGCTGGTGAACCGGCTCGATCCTGGACCGGCGGCGAGCGGCAACGTCTCGCGCGAACCCGACGCGGCGCTGCCGTTCTCCATCGACGATGCGCTCGCGCGCCTCGCAAAGGCGCAAATTCTGGAATCCTACCTAGGACAGGAAACGGTCGCGCTTTATGGCGAGACCAAGCGGCTGGAAGTTGCGCGCTTTCGCAAGATCGTCTCGCCCGCCGAATACGATTGGTATCTCTAGACCGTCAGAGCTTGGGTAGCCTGAGTTCGGCGACGGTGCCTTCTCCGGGTAAGCCACCGATGCGGATCGCGCCGCCCATGCGCCGCGCCAGCGCCATCGCAATCGTCAGCCCCATGCCCATGCCCGTCGTCGCGCCCCGGCGGGCATGGCTGTGAAACGGCAAACCGGCTGTCGCCGCTTCCGCGCGCGTGAAGCCGTGTCCGTTGTCCGCAATGCTGACGACGACGGCGCCTTCTTCCTCATGCACCTCGAGACGAACTTGGCCGCCTTCCTGCGTGTAGAGCAGAGCATTGGACAAGAGACAGCTCACGATGCGTTTGACCGCCACCGGATCGGCTAGCGCCTCGGCGGCCGCCGTGAAGCCCAGGTTGAGCGTGATACGACGAGAGAAGGCTTTTCCAGCGCATTCGCCCGCACACTCGGTCGCAATCTTTGCGACGTCGATGACCGATGGTTCGAGCGGGTAGCGTCCCGCCTCGATGTTGGCGAACTCCAGGATGTCGCCGATCTTGTTGTGCAGGTTGCGCCCGGCCTCGTTGATGTCGTGCGCGTACTCGACATATTTGGCGTGCCCGACCGCGCCGTAGAAACCTTGCTCGATCACTTCGGAAAAACCGATGATCGCATTCAACGGCGTGCGCAGCTCGTGGCTCATATGCGCGATGAATTCAGACTTGGCGCGCAGATCGTCGGCGGCGCGCAGTTCCGCTTGCGCGAGCCGTACCAGGAGTTTCGCCTCGATCGGGCGCGTCGCACGCAGCGAACGGAGGGCGCCGTTGGCGCGTGCGCGGCGCTCGAACTCATGCACGAAGAGCACCGCGAGGCCGGCGCCGACAAGTGCGGGTCCAAGGATGACGAAGAGATAGAGCGGCAGAGAGCCCGTCCAGGCCCTAAGAGCCGAGTCTTCATCGACCGAGGCGCGCACAGCGACTGGCCAGGTGCCGACCGGGACAAAGGCGCCCGAGCCGTTCCAATTTTCATCCTGGATCAAGACCGTTCCGTCCGCAGTCGTCAGCGCCGCGCGCTCCAGCATGCGTGCCGGCACCAAGGCGCGCGGGTCGAAGGCGATGGCCGCGATTCTGCCGGCGAGCGGTACTGTCATGATCGCGCCCGCGGAGATGGAGGGCGACACCGTGGCGCCGGCTCCGGGCGGGAGCGCGACTGCGTCACCCCAGAGACGCGCGATGGGCGCCCGGTTGCGATCGAACACCATGATGTTCCTAACACCGGACAGGTGGGCGGCTTCGCGAACCTCCTTGCCGCCGGCAAAGGCGCGACCCAACGAAGCGATTCGATCGAGGTTGGATTCCACCGCTGCCGCGACGTCGCCTGCGCGACGCGCTTCGAAATACTCGGCTTGCGCCAGCGCGTGGGCGCGATCATTGCGCATTTGCAGCGCGGCCGCGGCGGCGAAGCTGCCGCAGATGAGCACGACGCTCACCACCACGGTCAGGCGGATGTTGCGCGAGGCGGCGCGGGCAACGTCGAACGGCGAGAGTATGGCAGCGTGGCTGTGCGCCATCGCGATCCCCGAGGCGAGTGATTCGCCTCACACGATTATGCGAATCGCCGAGTCGCTGTCGATGATCAGCCGAGCATCTTCGTCACCACCTCGAAGAGGTTGGCCGAGAGGCCGGAGAGTTTTGCGAGCGCCTCAAGCTGCTCCCGCACGAGCGCTTGACGGCCCTCGTCGTAGCGCCGCCAGGATTCGAACGCGCCTGCCATGCGCGCCGCCACCAGCGGATTGATCGGATCGAGCTTGGCGATGACATCGGCGACGAGGCGATAGCCGTTGCCGTCCTTGGCGTGAAAGCGAAGGTGATTCGAAGAGAAGGCGCCGACAAGCGAGCGAACGCGGTTGGGATTCTTGATGTCGAATGGCGGGTGATTCATCAGCGATTTGACCTTGTCGACTGTGCCCGGAAGACAGGAAGAAGCCTGCAGGCTCAGCCACTTGTCGAGCACGAGCGGCTCGGCACGGAAGCGATCGTGGAAGTGCTGGAACGCCGCTCCTCCCCGTTCGGATTTCATGCGCGTCAACTGAATCAGACCTGCGGTCATGTCCGTCATGTTGCTCGCCGCGCGGTAGTGCGAATCCGCCAGCGCGGCAGCTCCTTCGTCATCCGCCGCCGTCAGGTAGCGCAGGCAGGCGTTGCGCAAGGCGCGCCGCCCGGCCGACTTCGCGTCGGGGCTGAACGAAGCATCGCCGCCAAGTTTCCGATAAAGCGCGTCGAACGCCTTGGCGTGCGCCGCCGCGAGCGCGCGAATCAGTTCGGTGCGCGCGACGTGAATGGCGTCAGGATCCGGCCGGCTGGCGGCGACGGCGAGTTCGTTCTCCGAAGGCGGCATCAGCATCTGCGCGGCAAAGGCATGATCCTCGTCCGCTCTCGCCAACGCTTGCCCCACCGCGTCGACATAGGTGGGATCCGGGGTCGGCCGGCGCCCGGCTTTTGCCGCCTCGATCATGTCGCCCAACACGTCGCTCGCCAGCGCCTGGCCGGCCTCCCAGCGATTGAAGCCGTCGGTGTCGCGCCCCATCAGCGTCGCCAGCGAGCGTCGGTTCACCGGCACCTTGAAATGCACTGGCGCGGAGAAGCGACGGCCGAGGGAGAGCAGCGGTTCTTCTTCGACGTTGACGAAGGTGAAAGTCTGCTCCGGCGCATTCAGTTCGAGCACGCGTTCGTCGGGACCCGTCGCATTCTCGCCTTCGAGCGTGAGCGGCAACGCACCTTTGCGCCCGAGCAGTCCGAGCCGAACGGGAACAACCATCGGCTTCTTCGAGGGCTGGCCCGGCGTCGGCCCGAGATTTTGTTTCAAGGTCAGCGCGTAGGTTTTCTTCTCCTGATCGTAGGCGCCGTTAGCCTCGAGCGTCGGAGTCCCGGACTGCTGGTACCAGAGGCGAAACTGCTTGAGGTCGCGCCCGCACGCGTCTTCGAAACACTTGACCCAGTCTTCGACGGTCGCGGCCTGTCCGTCGTGCCGCTTGAGATAAAGGTCGGTCGCCTTGCGATAACCCTCTGGACCGACCAGCGTCTGCAGCATGCGGATGACCTCGGCGCCTTTTTCATAGACCGTCGCAGTGTAGAAATTGTCGATCGCGATATAGCTCTGCGGTTGCACGGGATGCGCCAGCGGCCCGGCATCCTCGACGAACTGGCGCATGCGCAGCACCCTGACGTCGCCGATCCGGCACACGCCTTCACTGCGCATGTCGGCGGAGAAGCTCTGGTCGCGGAAGACGGTCAACCCCTCCTTGAGCGAAAGCTGGAACCAGTCGCGGCAGGTGATGCGGTCGCCGGTCCAGTTGTGGAAATACTCATGCGCCACGACGCTCTCGATGCGGGCATAGTCGTCATCGGTCGCCGTGTCGGGCGAGGCGAGCAAGAGCTTGTCGTTGAAGATGTTAAGACCCTTGTTCTCCATCGCGCCGAAATTGAAGGCACTGACCGCCACGATCATGAAGATGTCGAGATCGTACTCGCAGCCATACTTCTCCTCGTCCCAGCGCATGGCGCGCTTGAGCGAGTCCATGGCGTAGCGGACTTTCTCCTCGTTGCCGTGTTCGACATAGATCGCGAGCGCGACCTTTCTTCCCGACATGGTGACGAATTCGTCGCGCAGCACGCCGAGATCGCCGGCCACGAGTGCGAAGAGATAGCTTGGCTTGGGAAAGGGATCGTTCCATGTCGCGAAGTGGCGCGCGCCGGGGAGATCCGCTTCCGCGATCAGATTGCCGTTCGAAAGCAACACCGGATAGCGTTCCTTGTCCGCTTCGATGCGCGTCGTATAGACGGCAAGATTATCCGGCCGGTCGAGGAAGTAGGTAATGCGGCGAAAGCCTTCCGCTTCGCACTGCGTGCAGAAGATGCCGTTGGCGGTATAGAGCCCGGACAGCTCGGTGTTCTTGTCGGGCGCGATCTCGGTTACGATCTCGAGCGTGAATTCCGCAGGCGGCGCATGGATGGTGAGCTTGTCGTCGCCGAGCGCGTAGGCGCTCTGGTCCAACTTGCGACCGTCGATCGTCACGGAGAGAAGCTTCAACGCCTCGCCATCGAGGACGAGTGGCACGACGTCGCCTGTGCGTTTCGCCTTGGAGATCGCAGTGACGCGCGTCGCTGCAGGCTCGAGCACGAAGTCGAGCTCGATGCTTTCAATACGATAATCGGGTGCGCGATAATCCTTGAGATTGACGGCGCGCGGCTCTTCGGTGCGCATGCAAATGTCCTTGCGAGAGGGGACGCATGTTTATAGTGCGGCCCTGCACAAGAGTCATCGTGTTCGGCCGACCGAGGAACTTCGCTACCTCTCCTGTCATGGCCCGCAGCAGCGGGCCGTCCAGTGATGCCATGCAGTATCAAGAAATGTGCAGCCCCAATCTTGAGCGACCGGGATGGGTCACCTAGATGGCCTGCTGTTGCAGGCCATGGCAGCAAGGGCTAGCGGATAAGAGGGACTCTGAAAGAGGAACTAAGCGTCGCCGTTGATGGCGGTCAGCACGTCCTGCGCTTCGTGCGCGATTTCGACGAGCGCGTTGGGCATCTCCTCGCCGGATTTGCGCGCCCATTCGATCAGGCTGGCGGCGAAAGCGACGAGACGCGGCGCACTCGCGATCATGCGCGCCTGCTTCTCGACCTTGACGGGATCGAGATCGTATTCGGCGCCGGGCACGCGCCAGCCGCCCCAATCGGTCGGCCCGGTCATGATCACCGGATAGGTTCCGGGAAAGGGATGGCGCGCGCAATCTTTTTCCGGTTGCCACTTGTTGCGTTGGCGCACGACGCGCCAGTGATCGCCATTTTCGGCGACGTTGTCGAGTTGTGGCTCTTCGGCTTGCAATTCGTCGGCAGTGAATTCGCGACCGAGTCCGACGTCGTAGTGCACGCGGATCGGTTCATCGAGTCCTTTGGCCCAGTGCGGCACCACGCGCTCGATCAGAGCCCAGGTTCCAACCGGTCTGACATAGACGCGTTGGCTTTTGTGAAACGTTGCTTTTGCCATGGCCGAACCTGCCTTTACCCAGGGTAAGGCTAACAAAGGCGCATTAAGTCGGCGTTAAGACGGCGGACTCGCTTTGAACCATTTGCGTGTTCTATCGTGCCGTAAAGCAGAACAAACGAGGACGTGGCGGGCGATGAATTTCGATTTTTCAGACGACCAGAAGATGCTCAAGGACCAGGCGCACAAGTTCCTGTCCGAGAAGTGCACCACCAAGACCGTGCGCAAAGTTTTCGAAGGCAAGGAACATTTCGACTCGGGTCTGTGGAAACAAATCGGCGAAATGGGCTGGACCGGCACGGCGATTCCGGAAAATTACGGAGGGCTTGGCCTCGGTCACCTCGAATTGTGCGTCATCGCCGAAGAAATGGGTCGCGCATTGGCGCCGGTGCCGTTTTCGTCGACGGTTTATCTCTTTGCCGAGGCATTGCTGATCGCGGGGAGCGAAGACCAGAAGAAACGCCTGCTGCCCAAGGTCGCCGCGGGCGAAATCATCGGCACTTTCGCACGCGCCGAAGGGCCTGGCGCGGTCCTGCCCAAGAATATTCGCACCACGCTCAAGGGCGGCAAGCTCAACGGCAAGAAGATCGCCGTGGTCGACGGACCGATCGCGGACTACGCGGTCGTACTCGCGCGCGCGTCCGACGAGCCGGGCGAGCGCGGACTGCAATTGGCGCTCGTCGATCTGAAAGGCTCCGGCGTGAAGCGCGTCGAATGCACCACACTCGATGCCTCGCGCGGCCATTCCGACATCACCTTCGAGAACGCCAACGCCGAAGCGCTCGGAAAGATCGGCGAAGGCTGGAGCGACATGAGCCGCACGCTCGATCGCGCCGCAATCCTGACCGCGTTCGAACAAGTCGGCGGCGCCGACGTCTGCCTCGCCATGGCCAAGGACTATGCGCTCAACCGCTATGCCTTCGGGCGGCCGATCGCCTCGTTCCAGGCGATCAAGCACAAGCTCGCCGATATGTATGTCTATAATGAGTTGGCGCGATCGAACGCCTACTACGGCGCCTGGGCGCTGCACACCGGCGCGCGTGAGCTCGCGCTCGCCGCGGCTTCTGCGCGCGTCTCCGCGACGCAGGCTTTCGACTATGCCTCGAAGGAAAACATCCAGACGCATGGCGGCATGGGCTTCACCTGGCAGGTCGACTGCCACTTCTATTACAAGCGCTCCAAGGAGCTTGGGCTCGCGCTCGGTCCGCAACGCGCCTGGAAGGACAAGCTCGTCACCGAACTCGAACTGACCAACGCCTGACCATGAAATTCCTGTTCCGAAAGCTCAGAACCGGAAAATACGACCGCCTTGTCGTCGAGCGCGACGGGCGGACGGAAGAAGTCCCATGCCCAAAGATCGGCGGCATTCCGCACGACATGGTGCATTTTGCCGTCGAGAATGCGATGCGGATGAGGGGCTATCTCAGAAAGGTTGCTTCAGGCGAGGCACTCTCGTTGCGTATGACTGCCGATGTCGAGTCCGACCAGATGGAACGCCTGGTCGAAGTGATGCAGGCCGATGCGAACAGCGGCTTTCCCGCGCCGGCCGACCTCATCGTCATGTATCGCGTCACCTGCGATGCGCGCGGCGTCGTTCCCTTCGACGTCACCAGCACCGACATCGCCGCCATCCGCGCCGAGATGCGCCGGCTCGAGAAATTGTGGGACGCGACACCGCCCGGCAACACACTCGCCCTTTCCTTCGACGACGAATACGCGCACTGAAAAGATAACGGAGAAGAACGATGGATTTCGAAGACAGTCCCGAGGAAGCAAAATTCCGTGCCGAAGTGCGCAGCTGGCTCGACGCCAATGCGAAGAAGCGCGTCAAGCGCGAGATCAGCGCCGACGACATGGAGAATGGCGCGGCCAACGAGATGGCGGCGTCCAAGGCCTGGCAGAAGACCAAGGCTCAGGCCGGCTATGCCCGCATCACCTGGCCAAAAGGCATGGGCGGGATCGGCGGCACGCCGATGCAGTCGATCATCTTCAGCCAGGAAGAGGCGAAGTACGACGTGGCGGGCGGCGGTCCGTTCGGCATCGGCCTCGGCATGTGCATTCCCACTCTCATGGCCTATGGCTCCGAAGAGTCGAAGAAGCGCTATGTCTGGCCGGCGGTGCAAGGCGACGAGATCTGGTGCCAGCTCTTTTCCGAACCGGCGGGCGGTTCCGACGTCGCGAACCTGCGTACCCGCGCCGAAAAGCATGGCGATACCTGGACGATCAACGGCTCCAAGATCTGGACCACCGGCGCGCAATTCTCCGACTACGGCATCATCCTGACGCGCACCGATCCCAATGTGCCCAAGCACAAGGGGCTCACGATGTTCTACCTGTCGATGAAATCGCCGGGCGTGGACATCCGTCCGATCAAGCAAGCGTCGGGCGGCAGCGGCTTCAACGAGATCTTCTTCACAGACGTGAAGATTCCCGACAGCCAGCGGCTGGGCGAAGTGGGCAACGGCTGGACCGTCGCGCTGACCACGCTGATGCATGAGCGCCTCGCGGTCGGCGGCGGGCAGGGCGGCGGCCTCGACGTGCCGCAATTGATGCAGCTCGCGCGCACGCTGGAACTGGAAGACGGACCCGCGATCAAGAACGCCGCGGTGCGCGAGAAGATCGCGGACTGGTACGTCCGCTCGGCGGGCCTGCGCTACACCACGTTCCGCACCATGACCGCGCTGTCGCGCGGCCAGCAGCCGGGACCGGAAGCTTCGATCGCGAAGATCGTCGTCGCCTCCAAGCTTCAGGATCTCTCCGCCTTCGCGATGGATCTCGAAGGCGAAGCCGGAATCCTCCAGGGCGACGCCGCGCCGATGCATGGCATGTTCCAGGGCGGCTGGCTCTCGGCGCCAGGCCTTCGCATCGCGGGCGGCACCGACGAGATCCTGCGCAACATCATCGCCGAGCGCGTGCTCGGCCTGCCGCAGGACATCCGCGTCGACAAGGACGTTCCCTTCAACAAGATCCCGACAGGACGCTAGACATGATCGGCTACACGACTCTCGGCACCAACGATTTCGAAAAGGCGAAAGCGTTCTACGACAAGGCGTTCGCTGCGCTCGGCGCTCGCCGCACCATGACCAACGACCGCATGCAGGGTTGGGGCATCAAGGGGACGCCCGGCATGTTCGCGGTCTGCAAGCCGTACGACGGCGGCAAGGCGGACAGCGGCAACGGTCCGATGGTGGCGATCCCGGCACCGACGCAGGACTTGGTAAAACAGGTCCATGCCGATGCACTCGCCGCCGGCGGAAAAGACGAAGGCGCGCCGGGCGATCGCGGCGGCGGCTTCTATGGCGCCTATTTCCGCGACCTCGACGGAAACAAGGTCTGCGTCTTCAAGGTGGGATGATCTCGTCGCCCTGCACCAAAGTCTGCGTCATCGATAGCGCGAGCGGACTCTGCTCCGGATGCGGCCGCACGCTCGGCGAAATCGCCCAATGGGGAAGTCTCAGCGAAGCCGAACGCCGCGCCATCATGGCGTCGCTGCCCGAGCGCATGCGCGAAAACAGACTTGCGTTTGCCGTCGCGAAGAATAACGACGTAAAGAAATGATCGAAACCGCGCCTTAACAATTCTGGCGGAGCCTTCGCCGCAATTGATAAGGAGCAAAGAATGAGCCGAGCAATAGCCGTTTGCATATCGGCGCTTTTTCTATGGGGTTGCGGTTTCCACCAGGCGTCGCCTTTGACACATGCCATCGCGGCACTGCGCGCCGGCGACAAAGCCGACTTCGACGCGGCAAAGGCGGAAGGGCAGAACGCGTTGCAGTCCGCCTGGCAGCAGGGAATGGACATCTGCAAGATCACGATATTCGACTTGCAGAAATATGGCGAGGCGGCGCTCATCGATCGGCTGGATCATCCGGAACTGTTCAAACTTTCGGAAGAGGCACGCTTCGCTTACACCGCGAAGGTCGTCGGCAAGCTTAATGCGGCATACGATGAACTCGCAGACCAGCCGATCTCGCAAAATTATCCATTCAATTCTCGGTTCCGAAATACCGATACCTTCGAGGTCCCAACATGTCTGCCGGATTACGGCGGCGTAAGCGCCGCTTTCAGGGAAGGCCTACCGGGTGAAACGGCACGCCGAGCAGTGTTGAAGGATTGGCTGGCAGACTTGCAAGAACGGCACGGCGAAACGCAATTCGATGCCGCGATGAACAATGCGGTCGCCGAGTTGGACAACAATGGGTTTTCGGCGGATTGGCCGGCTCCACTGCAACTCAAGGATGACCCGAACATGCCCACTTTCCGTCAGACTCAGAACCAGTGAGCGTCCGATGCCTGATCGCTCTGTTCATAGTCGCGGCAGGCGCGCTGGCAGGCTGCAGAGATTCTTTGCCTCAGGGTCTGGCCTTTGCCAGCATTGACGCGCCAGACGTACAAATCGGGCTCGATGGTTATCGTCGAGGCGACCGCGCTCAAATGGAGGCCTCGGCGGCGGACCTTTCGAAAATCTCCGAAGATGAAATGGCCATCGGCGCGGGTGTTTGCTCGCGCGAAGCGATTGCCGCTCGTGAAGCCTCTCGCGGCGCGAGCCTTCTGCAACAACTTCTCGACAAGGGAACCAGCGACGACGAGCTTGTGCGCTTCGCCGTACTCGAGCAAGTGCTGTCCGGCCTAACTGTTGATTCGACGAACTGCGCGCTCGACGACGCTATCGCGCTGGAGCAGGTATTTCCCGCAGCCGTGAAACGTTCGGGGCACGCGCCTGAAATCTACTATGCCGAGTGGCGCTCCGACCTTGCGGCACGTCTCGGCAATCGCTTCCAATCCGTCGTGGATGCTGCCGAGGAAACTGCGCGCGAATCGGATTTGCGACCATGAGCGTGTGGAAGTTCTGGCGAGCACTCGCCGGCGTTCTGGTTCTGTCGGCCTGTTCCCAAGCGAGTGAGCCTGGCGCAACTCCCTACATGCGTGAGGGGCTTGCTGCCTATCGCGCCGGCGATCGTGCCACCGTCAAAAAAATGGCCGAGACGCTCGAACGCGTTGGCGAAAACGCTATCGAAAACGATGCCACAACGGTGCGGGTGGCCTATGGCGGCGCGGCCCGCCTTCGCGCGCTCAAGGCGGTGCTAGAGACGCGTCCGACGGTGCCGCTGCTTTCTCGCATCATCTATGCCGAACGTTTGTGTGATGCGGATACATGGGCCGAGACTGTGTTGCCTGCGACCGACGCCAAACAAACCGGCTGTGACGGGCAATCGGCTTTCAGCAGTTGGCGAATTGCCCTGCTCGCATCGAATCCAATTGCATACTTTGACCTGCATGCACGGGCCGCGCTCGTGGAAAACGGCTATCTCTTGCCCTCGCCGCATGCCGTTGCCGGTATTCCACCGTACGTCACGGTCACGCTATTGCCGCTCAAGCGGCATTGAGCGTCACACGCCGCCGGTCGCGGCGATCACCTGGCCCTGCACGAACTCTGCTTCCGGGCTGAGCAGGAATTTCACCACCGAGGCATAGTCGCTGTCGCGCGTCTCACGTCCCGATGGATTGGCACGCGCCGCGCGCTCGACGAGCTTGGCCGCGCCGTCTTCGCTCCCGACCATCCTGGCGACGGAGGTCGTGTGCACCAGCCCGGGCGCGACGGCGTTGATGCGAATGCCTTTCGGCGCCAGTTCCGGCACGAGGTAGCGGATGATCGCCTCGGCCAGCGCCTTGCCCGTTCCGAGCGCACCATAAGTGGTGGAGACGACGGTGCGTGCGCCACTGCTCGAGACGAAGACAATGCTGCTGCCTCGGCCGAGCTGGGGCAACGCCTTCTGCACGAGATAGAGCAGCGAGAGGCCGTTGGTGTGCACGGCTTGCGTGAACTTCTCGAGATCGGCGCCGAGCAGCGACGTTGGATAGATCAAGGCCGCGCTGTGCACGATGTGCAGTGCGCCGGTGTGCGCCTTGGCGGCTGCCGCGACGATCTGCTCGCAGCCTGCGATCGTCCCGACATCGGCCTTGACCGTCGTTACCTGCGCGCCAGTCTTCTCGATGCGCGCCTTGGCGCTCGCGGCCGCGTCGTCGTCGCTGTGATAGTTGAGCACGAGGGTTTCGCCCCGCTTCGCCAGATAATCGGCGATGGCAAGACCGATGCCTTTCGTGCCGCCGGTGACGAGAATGGTCATCTAGACCGCATCGCTCAGCTTGTCGCGGCCGAGTGGATAAGGTTCGAGCACGCGCCCGGCCAGCGCGCCGAGCCAGTCGAGACCTTCGCGCAGCTTCACATTCTCGCCGATGACGATGATCGCGGGTGCGGTGCTCGCTGCCGCTGCCTCGCCCAGCGTCGCGAGCGTCGTGATGATGACGTGCTGCCTGTCGAACGTCGCGTCGCTGACGATAGCCGCGGGTTCGCCCGGAGTGCGCCCTGCCGCCATCAGCTTCGCCGCGATGTCGCCGGCATGCTTGCGCGCCATGAAGAGAACGAGCGTCGGCGAGCCTTTGGCAATCGCGGCCCAGTCGAGCTTCGGCAGCTTGCCGTCGGCGCCATGGCCGGTGATGAAGGTGACGGCCGAATTGGTGTCGCGATGTGTCACCGGGATTCCGGCATAGGCGAGGCCGCCGATGCCCGCCGTCACGCCGGGCACGATGCGGAACGGCACTCCGCCGCGCGTCAACGCGAGCGCTTCCTCGCCGCCGCGCCCGAAGACGAACGGATCGCCGCCCTTCAGGCGCAGCACGCGCTTTCCTTTTTTCGCCAGCGCGACGAGGGTGCGCGAGATGTCGGACTGCTTGCAGGATTTGACGCCGGCGCGCTTGCCCGCGAACACCAGCTCGGCACGCGGTCGCGCCAGCTTCAAGAGCGCGGGATTGACGAGTGCGTCGTAGAGAATGACGTCGGCATGTTCGATGGCGTGCAGGCCGAGCGCGGTGATCAGTCCGGGATCGCCGGGTCCCGCGCCGGCAAGCCAGACCCAGCCCTTCTCGAACACAGGCAAACGCAGCGCGTCGGAGCGTGCGCGGTGGCTATGTATAGGTGTCGGCCTGACCATTCTACGTCCAGAACTTGTAAATGACAGTATATCACAGTTCGCACTCGGAAATAATCGAGAATTCGTAACGCGGCACTCTTCCTATATGGATCAGGCCTGCCTCAGGCGCGTTGCCGGATTCTCAAGGCTTGCCGGAGAAAAATGCCGAAACACCAGCAATAACGTCGAACGATGAAACCGAGATCAGACCTTAAGCCCAACACGTTCGACTTCGAGAACCAGCCGCTCGTCACCGCGAACGGCTTTCGCGAATATGACGCGCGCTGGCTGTTCGGCAAGGAACTGAACCTGCTCGGCGTCCAGGCGCTCGGGCTTGGGCTCGGCACGTTCCTGCACGAGACGGGCGTCATGCCGCGCATCGCCGTCGGTCACGACTACCGCTCGTATTCTCTGTCGATCAAGCAGGCGCTGACGATCGGTCTGACGTCGGCCGGTTGCGAGGTGCACGACATCGGCCTCGCCCTTTCGCCGATGGCCTACTTCGCGCAATTCGCGCTCGACTGTCCGGCCGTCGCGATGGTCACGGCGAGCCACAACGAGAACGGCTGGACCGGCGTGAAGATGGGTGCCGCGCGTCCGCTCACCTTCGGACCCGACGACATGACGCGGCTCAAGGCGATCGTGCTCGAAGGTCGCGGGCAAGAACGCGCCGGCGGCAGCTGGCATCATGTCGCGAATTTCCGCGAGACCTATCTCGACGCTCTGACCAAGGGCCACAAGCTGTCGCGACCGATCCGCGTCGTGGCCGCCTGCGGCAACGGCACGGCCGGCGCCTTCGCACCGGAGGCACTCAGCCGCATCGGCGCCGACGTCGTGCCGCTCGATGCCGAGCTCGACTACACCTTTCCCAAATACAATCCCAACCCCGAAGACCTGCACATGCTGCATGCGATGTCGGAGGCCGTGAAGACGCACAAGGCGGAGCTCTGCCTGGGCTTCGACGGCGACGGCGACCGCTGCGGCGTCGTGGACGACACCGGCGCGGAGATCTTCGCCGACAAGATCGGCGTGCTTTTGGCGCGCGATCTTTCCAGCCGGAAACGCAACGCGAAATTCGTCGTCGACGTCAAATCCACCGGCATCTTCGAGATCGATCCCGTGCTGAAACAGAACGGCGCCACGACCGATTACTGGAAGACCGGCCACTCCTACATGAAGCGGCGCACGCATGAACTCGGCGCGCTTGCCGGCTTCGAAAAGAGCGGCCACTACTTCTTCAACGAGCCGATCGGCCGCGGCTACGACGACGGCCTGGTCGCGGCCATCGCGGTGCTGGAAATGCTCGATCGAGCCGGCGGAAAAAAGATGTCGGAGCTGGTCGCGGACCTGCCCAAGACCTGGGGCTCGCCGACCATGGCGCCGTTCGCGCCGGACGACAAGAAATACGGCATCGTCGATCAGATGGTGAAGGAGTACGAAGGCCTGAAGGCGAAGGGCGAAACCATCCTCGGCCAGAAGATCGCCAAGCTCGTCACGGTGAACGGCGTGCGCGTCACGCTGGAGGACGGCACCTGGGGTCTCGTGCGCGCCTCGTCGAACAAGCCGTCGCTCGTCGTCGTCGTCGAGAGCCCGGTGTCGGAAGAAAAGATGCGCGCGATGTTTGCCGACATCGACGCGCGGCTGAAGAAGCATCCCGAGGTCGGCGACTACGACCAGAAGATCTAGGACCGCAGCAATGACAGAACTTGTCCTGACAACTTACGATTGGGTTCCCAAACCGCCGCGCGGTTTCGTCCGCGACCTGCGCGTCAGATGGGCGCTGGAAGAGGCTGGACTGCCTTACCGCGTCGCAAGCACGCCGTTCAAGGATCGCGGCGCCGAACACTTCGCGCACCAGCCGTTCGGACAAGTGCCATGGCTGACGGACGGCGACTTCTCGATCTTCGAAAGCGGCGCGATCCTGCTGCACCTAGCGGAAAAAAGCGTGGCGCTGATGCCGGCCGATGCGAAGGGACGCACCGACGTCATCAACTGGATATTCGCCGCGCTCAACTCGGTGGAAATGGCGGCGTTGCCGTGGGCACTTCTCAAATTCACCGGCGACGAGCAACAGACGCCGGGCCGGAAGTTCCTGGACGATTTCCTGACCCTTCGTCTCGATCGCATGGAACAGTTTCTGAAAGACCGCACCTGGCTGACGGGCGCGTTTTCGGCCGCCGACATTCTCATGTCCGACGTGTTGCGCCTGGTCGACCGGTTCGACGGTCTGGCAAAGCACCTCGCCTGCCGCGCCTATGTTCAACGCGCCACGGCGCGGCCCGCCTTCAAGAAAGCTTATGCCGATCAGATGAAGCATTTCGAGGCCGCGGACGCGAGTCAACTCAACGCATCGTAGAGCATGCGCGCCGCGGTGACGGCGATGAAGAACGCGAACAACAGGCGCAGCCGCTTGACGTCGGTCAGGTGCGCGATCTGCGCCCCGAACGGCGCCACGAAGTAAGACGCCGGCGCGATCAGGAGAAAGCCGAGCAGGTTGACATAACCGAGCGAATAGGGCGGCAGGTGGCTCGCATGCCAGCCGGCGATGATCGCGCCGATCGTTCCCGGCACCGCGATGATGGCGCCGAAGGCGCTTGCCGTGCCGACCGCGCGGTGGATGGGATAGCCGCAGAGCGTCATCGTCGGCACGCCGACGGTGCCGCCGCCGATCCCCATCATGGTCGAGACGCCGCCAATCGCCGCCGGCATGAGGAGGCCGCCGATCCCGGTCGGCAGATGATCGGCGATCCTCTTGTGCTCGGCGAACAAGGCGAGCTGCACCGCGACCGGCATGGCGACGAGGGCGAAGAACAGCGCCAGCCATTGGCCGCGCGCGATGCCGGCGAGCGCGCTGCCGATCAGCACGCCCACGACCATCGGCGCCACCCAGCGGCGCAGCAACTCCCAGTCGACCGCGCCCTTGGCGTTGTGCGAGCGCGCCGAGGAGAAGGAGGTCGGGATGATGGTCGCCAGCGACGTGCCGACGGCAATGTGCATGCGTATGTCGGGATCGACGCCCATCAGCGCCAGCACGTGGTAGAGCACCGGCACGATGACGATGCCGCCGCCCACTCCCAGCATGCCGGCGACCAGGCCGCCGACCACGCCGGCCATGACGAGGCCGAGAGCGAACGTGCCGAGTTCGCCGCCCGACGCACTTGCGAGGAAATCCATGCACCACCCGAAAGAAGGCAGGAGTGAACGTGCATTTGCGGATTCGCGCAAGGATTCAAGAGTGGAAATTCTGCCTGGCACTATGACCGCTTCTGACCAAAAGCGGACATTCCGCCCCACCTGTCAGGCCAACCGTCCTCCCTCTACCATGAGCGCGGTTCAGGCTCATTCGAGGAGGAGGCATCATGGCATTTTCGGACCTTGCGGCGGTCGGCTCGTTCATAAGCGGGATCGCCGTTGTCATCACGTTAGGGTTTCTTCTGGTCCAGACGCGGCAGACGAATAGGAACCAGCGCTCGCTCATGCAGCAGGGTCATCTCACCATGCTGGTCGACGGAAGCATGCGCTGGGCCGAACCCACCATGCAGGCAGTGATCGTGCGTGCCGAAGCCTGCGACGTAACTATGGGGCCGGCGGAGATCGGCTCATTTCTGATCATGATGCAGGCCGTCATGCGAAACTTCGAAGACGGATATTTGCAGTTCAAATCCGGCACGCTCGATGCGGCCGGCCTGGCGAGCGACTTGGAGATGGTGCGCGTGCACTTCGCCGCTCCGGCCTATCGTGCCGCGTGGGGGGTTCTGCGCAACCGCTTCGGCGCCGATTTTCGCGACTATCTTGATGCTCAGCTGCGCGAAATCAAAATAGAAAAGTCGTTCGATCCGGCGACGCAGTGGAAGACGTTGGTTGCCGAGGAACTCGCTGCGGCCTCGTCGCGATGACTGCGCGCACAACCACCTGCTAGGCGGCTTCGGCCTGGTTCCGCGGCATGCGCGCCAGCGCCTCGCGCAGCACCGCGATGCCCGCACCCTTGCGCGTCGCGTTCTCGCTCAGATGGCGGCGGAAGAGCCGCGCACCCGGCCGGCCGGTGAAGAGGCCGAGCATATGCTTCGTCATCGCCGCGAGCGGCTCGCCGGCCGCGAGCTTCCTCGCGACATAGTCGAGATAGTCCTCGACCGCTTCGTCCACGTCGCGTTCTTCCCCGCCGAAGAAGCGGGCATCGACATCGGCCAGCATGGCCGGCGAATGATAGGCGGCCCGGCCGAGCATGACGCCGTCGACCTTCGCGAGATGCGCCTCGCATTCGTCGAGGCTCGCAATACCGCCATTGATGACGATGGTGAGGTGGGGCTTCTCCTCCTTCACCCGATAGACGAGGTCATAGTCGAGCGGCGGCACGTCGCGGTTTTCCTTCGGCGACAGCCCGTCGAGCCAGGCCTTGCGCGCATGCACGATGAACGTCGCAACACCCGCCTTCTCGCAAAGCGCGATCAGCGTCGAGAGCGCGCGCTGCGGCTCCTGCTCGTCGACGCCGAGGCGGCATTTCACGGTGACCGGCACGGCGACGGCGGCGCGCATGGCCGCGACGCACTCCGCCACCAGCTCCGGCTCGCGCATCAGACAGGCGCCGAAGCGCCCGGACTGCACGCGTTCCGAAGGGCAGCCGACATTGAGATTGATCTCGTCATAGCCGACATCGGCGGCGATCCGCGCCGCCTCCGCCAGGCGCTTGGGTTCCGAACCGCCGAGCTGCAGCGCGACGGGATGTTCGCTGGCGTCGAAGGCGAGAAGGCGCGCGCGATTGCCGCGAATGATCGCTTCCGCCGTCACCATCTCGGTGTAGAGCAGTGCGCGGCGCGTCAGGAGTCGGTGCAGGACACGGCAGTGCGTGTCCGTCCACTCCATCATGGGCGCAATGGCGAATTTATGTGTTAGATTTTGCCGCATTATTTGAGGTTCGAGAGAGACTGCTATTTGTCGCTACTGGTCCGCACCGATCTGCTGCATGAGTGAAGAGTTATCCCAGAACAAATACTCTTCGCTCATCGTGCCCTGCTTGTTCCAGTGACCTAACGTGGCCATCGGAAGGTGGTATTTCCGTCCGGTCGGCTGAATGACCTTGCCATTGCCCGGATCCATCGCCTTGGTGAAAGTACCATCGAGATAACCCATGACGGCAGTCCACTCGCCCTCTGCCGTACCAAAACGGACGGGATGCTCGGTAATGCGGTTATCAGGAGCGAAGGTCCACATGAACTTCAACTTCTTGATATGGTCCGGTATGCCGGTAGTGGTGCTGCCATCTGGATAGTGCACGACAATATTTGCCGCGTGGCTTTTGTGAAGTTCCTGCCATTGTTGATTGCTATAGACCCGGAAATCGAGGTCATCAAAGTTGCGCAGGTTCTTCGCAAGGACATCCGGAATACCTGGGATGTTTGGAGCGGGTCTATTGACGCTGGTCGCAGGCCAGCGGTTCTGTGCTGCTGCAGCAATCACAGGCGCGGCAGAGACCGGGTATTGGGCTACCAGTCCCAGGACCGCCCACAAAGCAATTATCCGCGGTCTCATTGCGTTTCCTCGGTTCGCCTGACTAAAGTTTTCAGGCCTCAAAAACTATCACTTCGGCCCTGTGTCGATAAGGCCCTACGGCCAATTTGCGTATCTTCGCGTGTGAAGAAACTACGCGACTAAGCCACGCCCAGCGAGGGGCCAGCCTTCCCAAGAAATTTCAGTCGGCGCGATTCAAGCGAACACCTAGCGCACAAAGGTATCGAAAGCCAAGTTCATGCCGGACTCGCCTCTTCGCAGATGGCGAGCCCTTCACGCAGACTTTCATTCTCGGCCTCGAGCTGATCGAGGCGGAGCTTCACGGGACCAAGCGCGTGCTCCAATTTGGTCTCGCTGAATCGCGGCGTTATGTGTTGCTGACAATTCCAGTCGAATGCCTGCAGATGCAGCACGATGAGGCGTTCGGGTTTCGCCTTGTAGTCGGGCAGCAGGACCTTCGTCGCGAGTTGGTTGTCCATTCCCCTTGCTTCGATGCGCGCATAGATTTTCAGACGGCGCCGGTTGGGATAGTCCATCAGGATCAGTGCGGCGCGATCGTTGGCGGTCAAATTTCCGAGGCTGATGTATTGCCGGTTGCCGCGAAAGTCTGCGAAGGCAAGCGTGCGCTCGTCGATCAGCCGCAGAAAGCCCGGCGGACCGCCCCGATGCTGAACATAGGGCCAGCCGGTTTCCGATACTGTCGCGAGGTAAAAGCTATCGCGCGCGGCAATGAATTGCGCTTCCGCTTCCCGGAAGCGATCGAATGTCCTATCGCCTTTGAACCGCCCGAAAAGTTCGGCGCTGCCGTTCGCTTCCTGCGCAGCCTTCACACTGGGCGTCACCGCGACGTCAAGAAATCCATAAGCCAAATGGGGTCTCCTCGTGGATCGAAGCCATTGGTATCCGAGCCAACACGGAAATTGGTTACGCGTCCAATGTACGTTCGGCAAATTTGCTGACGGTGGGTTGCAGGCCGGATAAGGCGGCTCGTCCCCAGCTTCGCGCAGACACTTGAAAGCTGTCCTTGACGGAATCGTGATCGCCGCGTCCTTGAAGTACGCCGTATCGCTCACCACCTCCACCGATCCGCGTCGAATGAATTGCGGACGAAGGCAAAGAGGATCGGTGGGGGGAGGGGGCACAACAATCTCAAAGACGAATACGCGCTGTGGAATTCGGTGGCGAATTGATCCTCAAAATCGATGGCAAAATGGGCAATCGAGATGGCGGGGGGAGGGGGTGCGAAGAAATCGAAAAAAAACGTCGCACAATTCCATTGTCGAAGCATCGTTGTATAGGAACGAATGTTTTGTTCCAGAAATTCGTGACGAATTTCACGCACTCAACGTCGCTGGTGAGCGGGAAACAATATGGGTCGCCCGCATGAAGCGGTCGATGACGATTTTTTTAGGGGGAGAGGTCTTCGACTGGATGGCCCGCTGTTGCGGGCCGTGACAGTGGTGGCGGGAAGGGGAAACGCATGGGTCGCCCGGATGACGCGGGCGATGACGGAATTTGAAAAAAAAATTCACGGCACAATTAAGTTGTCGAATATTGGTGCCGTGACGAAATAAACTGGAGATGGCGGAGATGCGCCATCGTCCACGCCGTGGAGTCGCTGGCCGGCAAGCAACCCACTTGTCCCTCGCCCTTCGACAAGCTCAGGGTGAGAGACCAGGAGGAGGTCGCCCGCATGAAGCGGGCGATGACATTTTTTGTCCGTCACGCCACCTCGGATGCGCCGCGCATATAAAGTCGGGGCCGCGCGATCGCTGGCCATCGCTGGGACGCGTCAAGCGTCTTCAGTTGACCCGGGCAATACGCTGCGGGTGCGCGGCGACGCTCACAGTCTGAACGGTCGCGCTGGATGCGGCCGGGGCCGGCAATGCCTGCGGCCACGTCACCTCGACAAGCAGCAACGCGCTGGCCGCGATGAGCGTCCAGGTCAAGGCCTTCGTGCCGAATCCTTCGTCGTCTAAGTAAGCTTCCATGGCCCACTCCATTTTTGGCGGCCGGACCGCGCGCTGCACGCGTCTCAACCGGCCACAGCGCAGAAATGGGGTGTGTACGGGAGTCCACAATAGCCGGAACGATGCATTGTGCGGTCACCGAGGCATGCAAAATCAACATGCATCCGAACCTTGTCGTCGGCGCATCGCATCCCTATTTCAAGGCCTGGCGGCCCTTCAATGCGCCGCTCCGCCGTGTCACGCTGTCCCTTCCAGATATGGAGACACGCGATGACGAGGCGCACGCTTGATACGGGTACGAAGGATCTCCTGGTCCATGTCGAGGACGGCGTCGCCGTCTTGACGATGAACCGACCGGAGCGGCGCAACGCGCTCTCCGGCGCGATGCTGACGGCGATGTCGGCGGCGCTAGCGGGATTCGAAACCGACCCCGAGGTCTCCTGCATCGTGCTCACCGGGGCCGGCGGCGCGTTTTGCGCCGGCGGCGATGTCAAAGGCATGGCGGAGGGAACGGGCGGCGGCTCCACAGCATCCGCAGGGAGCGATCTCGACAGCCGGATTCATGCGCAGCGCGTCAGTCAGCGCGCGACCGCCGGGCGGCTCTACAAGATGCCGAAGCCCACGATCGCGTCGCTGCCGGGCGCCGCCGCGGGTGCCGGTCTCTCGCTCGCGCTCGCCTGCGACTTGCGCATCGCATCGGAGAAAGCGGTGATGACGACGGCGTTCGCCAAGGTCGGCTTCTCCGGCGACTATGGCGGCACGTTCTTCCTGAGTCAGCTGGTGGGCACGGCAAAAGCGCGCGAGCTTTATTTCCTCTCCGACCGCATCGACATGAAAGAGGCGTTGCGCCTCGGCCTGGTCAACTACGTGGTGCCGGCGGAACAGCTCGAAGCCGAGACGATGAAGCTGGCGCAAAGGTTGGCGAAGGGGCCGCGCGTCGCCTATCGCTACATGAAGGAGAACATCAATCGCGCCGCGTCAGGCGGCGACGTCGATGATTGCCTCGATCTCGAAGCCACGCATCACGTCCATACCGGCTTCACCGAGGATCATCGCGAAGCCGCGAAGGCCTTCGTCGAGAAACGCGAACCGTTGTTCAAAGGGCGATAGGATCAGGCGGCTTTCGCGACGATACGCGAGGCGGGGAACGTCGCCGTCATTGTGGTTCCGACCTTCGGCGTGCTGTCGACGGTCATGCTGCCGCCATGCAGTTCGATGAGCGACTTGGCGATCGGCATGCCGAGGCCCGTGCCGCGATGTTTGCGTGCGAGCTTCGAGTCGACTTGTCCGAACGCCGACAGCGCGATCGCGATCTCGTCCTTGCTCATGCCGATCCCGGTGTCGGCGACGCTGATGGCGACGCCATCGACGACGCGGCGGATGCCGAGCGTAACCCGACCGCCCGGCGGCGTGAACTTGATGGCGTTCGACAGGAAGTTGAGCAGGACTTGCCTCACCGTGCGTTCGTCGCACAGCAAGGGCGGTACGTTCGGCTCGAACTCGGCGACGAGGCGAACCTTGCCCTTGCCGGCGCGGTCGCGGATCAGCGTCATGCACTCTTCGGCGACATGTTGCAGGGATACTTCGGATTCGCGCAGTTCCAGCTTTCCGGCTTCGAGCTTCGACAGGTCGAGAATATCGTTGATCACGTCCAACAAGTGGCGGCCGCTGCTGTGGATGTCCTTGGCATAGTCGGCATATTTTCCGAAGCCCACGGGCCCGAACATCTGATCCTTGATCACTTCGGCAAACCCGATGATGGCGTTGAGCGGCGTTCTGAGTTCGTGACTCATGTTGGCGAGGAACTCGGTCTTCGTCCGGTTGGCGAATTCCGCAGCGTCCTTGCTCTTGATCAGTTCCTCTTCCATGCGCTTCCTGCGCGAGATGTCGGTGAGCCAGGAGAGCGAAGCGGGCTGGCCGTCCCACTGCACCAGTGCCGCGGCGGTATCGACCCACACGATCGTGCCGTCCGGCCGCTGCAGTCGAAACTCGTAGCGCGAGATCGTTTCTTCGCCGGCAAGGCGCCTGCGAATGTGTTCGGTGATGAGCGCGCGATCTTCCGGATGGATTGCGCCGTTGCTGTTCGGATTTCGCCCGGCCCTGGTTTCTTCTTCGGTGTGCGCCGACAATTCCCGCACCGAGGGGAATCCCATCAGGTGCGCGAAGGCATCATTGGTGAAGAGGACGTCCGTCGCTGTGCGCACGATCACGCCTTGCGCGGAACCTTCCACGACCCGGCGCAGCTGGAGTTCGGCGCGCTTGGCATGCTCCACTTCATCGGGACGCAGGATGACCCGTACCGTGTGCTCATTGTCGCTGCGCAGCGTGGCGTTGATCTTGGCCCAGCGGCCGTGGGCGCGTGCCCAGCGCACGACGATGGTCTGCTCGCTGCTGCGGCTCGCCATCACCCACTGCGTACTCGCCAGGAAGAATTCGTAATCGTCGGGATGGATATGGTTGTGGAGCGACTCGCCCTCGCTCACATCGCGGACCAGGCGTTGGCTTTCCTGGCTGCTCGCGATGTTCAGCACGATGCCATGAGCGTCGAGATCGATCTCGACGTTCGCGGCCAAACCATGCTGTGTCCGGCTAGCTGACGACACTTGTTTCCCCGGCCATCGTGTCCGCTTGTCCGACTCTGGCGTTCGGTTTCGCGTCCCTGGATGCCGGGCGAAGTTACCGCTACGGAGTTAAGAGTGAATTACATGCGCGGAACCTGAAACCATTTGTTAGGATTTGCTCGCGCGAGCGTGATCGCCTGCCGCCAATCCGCCCCAATCGCGCCGTGCCGCAGGCTTGATTCAGGACGACGGTGCTCGGGCTGCTCGATTTAGGGGATCGCCATGGCACGCTCGTCACTTTCGACTGCAGCCTTACCGGCTGCTGCTCTCATCTTCGCTCTCTCTGCCTGCAATACCGAAAAGCCGGAACTCGCCCAGAAAAACAGTCCAGCTGCGCAATCCGTCACCGTGACGGCAGCGCGGGAGCAGGCGACGAATGCCGCGCCACCGCCTGCGCCCATGGTGATGGGCCGGATCAGCGCCTTCGCGGCGATGCCGCAGCATCCCGGCTATTGGCAGCCCGACAACACGTCGAAGTTTCCCGATGCCAAGCCGAATGCTGTGGTCGTAACGGCGGAGCAACCGGTCTCGACTTTCTCGATCGATGTCGACACCGCATCCTATGGTTATGTGCGCGATGCGCTGAACGACGGTGCGCTGCCGCAGGCCGACGCGGTTCGCGTCGAGGAGATGGTGAACTACTTCGACTATTCCTATCCGCTGCCGGAAAACCGAAACGTTCCGTTCCGCGCCAGCATTCGCGTCTATCCGACACCTTGGAACAAACAAACACAGATCCTTCATATTGGCATCAAAGGCTTCGACATTCCGAAGAAAGAGCGCCCGCCGGCCAATCTCGTTTTCCTCATCGATAGTTCTGGTTCGATGGACGAACCGAAGAAACTACCGCTTCTGAAAAGCGCCTTCCATCTTCTGGTCGACCAGCTGAACGCCAAGGACCGCGTCACCATCGTGACGTATGCGGGCGCGGCCGGCGTCGTGCTGCCACCCACGTCGGGAGCAGATAAGGTGAAGATCCTGGCGGCGATCGATCAGCTTGAAGCCGGCGGCTCGACCGCCGGCGGCGAGGGCATCCGCATGGCGTACCAGTTGGCGGAAGCGAACTTCATGAAAGGCGGCGTCAACCGCGTCCTGCTGGCGACCGACGGCGACTTCAATGTCGGCATCACCGATCCGAAGGCGCTGGAGGACTTCGTCACCCGCGAACGTGGCACCGGCGTCTACCTGACCTGCCTCGGCTTTGGCACCGACAACTACAATGACGCGATGATGCAGAAACTGGCCCAGGCCGGAAACGGCAACGCCGCCTTCATCGATACGCTGAACGAAGGACACAAGGTGTTCGTCGATCAGATCGCCGGCACGCTCTTCACCATCGCCAACGATGTGAAGATCCAGGTCGAGTTCAATTCGGCGCGTGTCGCGGAATATCGCCTGATCGGTTACGAGACCCGCCTGCTCAATCGCACGGACTTCAACAATGATCGTGTCGATGCCGGCGACATCGGCTCGGGCACGACCGTGACCGCCTTGTATGAAATCTCGCCGGTCGGATCGAAGGCGGTAATGTCCGATCCATTGCGGTACGGCAAGCCGATGAAAGCGTCGAAGGGCGGCGAGATCGCATTCCTCAAGATGCGCTACAAGCTTCCCGGCGAGACAGTGTCCAAGCTGATCGAGCGGCCGATCACCGATGCGGACGCCACGGCTGACTTCAACACGCTCTCGCCCGACATGCGCTTTGCCGCTTCGGTCGTCGGGACGGCACAGCTTCTTCGTCACGATCCCTACATCAAGGACTTCGACTATGACCGTGCGCGCAACATCGCGGTTGCGGCGCGGGGCGAGGATCGCTTCGGTTATCGCGCGGAATTCATCCGCCTGCTCGACATGGCGAAAGTCGCCGACAAGCAGAAGCCGCTCGAAAAGTCGGCAGGGCCGGATTGAAGGTGCTCAGTCGTTGCCGGAGAGCATGAGGGTGGGAACGCCGCCGGTGCCATTTCGCACAGTGAACACGGAGGTACCGGGCTTGCGTCCCCTGCGCACCTCGGAGACATCGATGCCTGCCGCGGCGATGCGGGCGCGAGCGGCTTCCGGATCGCGCACCCGCCAGGCCAGGCCGCCGAATGTGTCGGGGGCATCGCCCGGCGGCAATTTCAGATTGGCACCAACTTCCACCACGGCCTGGCCGCAGCGAAAGAACAACTGCCGCGCGCCCCATTGTTCGTTCGTGCGATCGAGCCGGAGGTCCAGTCCCAGCCGCGCGCCATAAAGCGCCGTTGCGCGCTCGGGATGGGTCGTGTTGACGACGATGTGATCGAGCATGCTCACTGCCGCGTTGTCGGCGACTTTCGTGGGTACCACGGGCCATGGCGGTGCAGCTGGCTTGTTCTCGACAAGGAACAGCGCCACGCCGTGGGCGCTCTTCCGTTTTATCACCGCGACTTCCCAGCCGCGCGTCTCGCCGCTGGTACTCTTTGTTCGCGTGGTGTGACGCGGCAGGAAGTTCAGTCCGCGGCGTTCGAACAGTCGTGTCGCGGCGTCGAGGTCGGGAACGGAAAAGCCCAATCCCCAGATCGCATCGCCGAATTTCGCGATCTCGGCCCGCGACGCGTCGGCTTCCGGTCCGCTTCCGTCCGAGCCGATGACGTCGAGCGCCATGCCGTCGAACTGGAACCAGGCATGGCGCCCACCGGGCATGAATCCCAGCCAGTTGGGCGCGCGTCCGAAAATCGTTTCGTAGTTTTTGACCGTCGCGTCGAAATCGCGGACTAGGATGGCGATGTGGTCGATGCCGGTGATCATGCGTTTCCCAACGTCGCTACCGGGCCTCGCCCTTCGACAGGCTCAGGGTGAGGCCCTTCTTATTATCCTCATCCTGAGCTTGCCGAAGGATGAGGATGTTCACTACCCCACGACCGGTTTGTCGTTGATGCGGGCGAAAAACTTCGCGCTCTGCTCGCCGCCCTGCGTGTAGTGCTTGGCGCCTGTGAAATCGGTGATCTTGGCCCAGTTGGCAGCGACATCGTCGGCGCTCGCGTTGTGCCCGAGATTGATGCCATCTGTCTCGACCAATTCAGCCGCAGCAAAAACACCTGCTGCGGCGGTCAAGATCACGCCGGTGGGCGCGTCCTCGCTGACGAGATAGACGACGCCTGGCGTGACATATTCCGGCTTCAGCATGGCGAGCACGTTCGGCGGCATCAAGTTTTCGGTCATGCGCGTACCGGCAACCGGACAGATGGCGTTGACCTTGATGTTGTCCTTGGCGCCCTCGAGCTTCAGCGTGTTCATGAAGCCGATGAGCGAGAGCTTTGCGGCCGCGTAATTGGTCTGGCCGAAATTGCCGTACAGCCCCGTCGACGAGGTTGTCACGACGATACGGCCATATTGCTGCTTCTTGAAAATCTCCCACAGCGCCTTGCAGGGTTTGACCGTGCCCATCAGATGCACCTGCATCACGGCATCGAAGTCCTTCATCTCCATCTTTGCAAAGCTCTTGTCGCGCAGGATGCCGGCGTTGGCGACGAGAATGTCGACCCGACCCCAAGCATCCATCGGCTGCTTGACGAGGTGATCGACGCCGGCGTCGTCGCTCACCGAGGCGCCGTTCGCCATCGCTTCGCCACCGGCCGCTTTGATCTCGGCGACCACGGCTTCCGCTGCGGCGGAATTTCCGCCCGTGCCATCGACAGTGCCGCCCAGGTCGTTGACCACGACCTTGGCGCCGCGCTTTGCGAGTTCAATGGCGTGACAGCGACCAAGCCCGCCGCCGGCGCCCGTAACGATTGCGACCTTGCCCTTGAAGTCGATGGCCATGAGGAAAACTCCCACTTTAATAAGAGGGCAGAGTGATGGCGCAGGCCGGTTTGGCGGTCAAGGCGTGGCGGGCGCGTGCGCGAAAAAGTGCCGTAAGGCACGGTTTGCTGGGACTTCTATATAAGTGCAGAGAAATGCGCCCCAGGCCACGCAGACGGCGAGCAGAAGGAAGGGTTCAGGCCACCAGATGAGATCGCCGAACCGGATGCCGAAGATGAGCGTGTCGTTGGACGGATAGCCGCTTTCGAAGAAGCGGATGAGCTGCAACCACGCGGTCTGGCCCATGTAGATGGCATAGGACCACTCGCCAAGCTTGGCTAGCGGCCGCGTCTGCAGGAAGCGCGCAGCGAAGCCGCGATCGAAGGCGAGCACGTAGACGAGCGCCAGCATCGGCACAACGGTGTAGATATCGCGGGGTGTGTGTGACCAGCCATTGTCGAATATGCCGAAGCCCATCGCGACGAGCACGAGAGCCTGCGCGAGCGACCATGCCCACTCCGGCAACGCGTCGCCCCACTTTTTGGTCTCGCGATAGAGCACGCACATGCCGACTCCGACGGCAAAGGCGCTCATGCCGCGGAAAATGCCGTTGTGAAACGTGATGTCGAGGCCGTGCTTGCCGGTGAACGAGAGAATTGCAAGGCCGGCAGTTCCGGCAATGATGAGACCGACTGCGCTCAGCCAGCCGCTGCGCGTCAGAACCATATAGATCGGAAAGAGCAGGCACAGCAGGAACTCGACGCTGACGAACCAGCTCGCTCCGTTCCAGGAGAGATAGGGAAAGATATTCCAGGCCTGTACCAGGAACAGGTTGGCGACGAATGTCTGCCAGGTGACGACGGGGTGATACTGTTCCTCGTAAATCGAGACTGTGCCTGTGGCATGTGCGATGCCGTTCAGGATGATCATCATTGCAAGGATGTAAAGCAACATCGCGAGGTGCAGCGGATAGAGCCGTGACAATCGCGCGACGAGGAAGTCGCGATAGGTGCGCGCCTGAAGAAACTCCAGGGCTCGGGCGCCATAGACATAGGTCAGGATGAATCCGGACAGCGCGAAGAAGAACTCGACCCACAGATAGCCATGACCGACCAGCAAGTCGAAGGGTTTGAAGTTGCGATAGTGATGTCCTTCGCAATAGTGATAGAGCACCAGGATGAGCGGCGGTGTGGCGCGCGCGCCGGCCAGTGCGCGAATTTCGCCAGGTCGCGAGGTGGACATGCTCATGCGGCGGAAAGCTCCGGAAAGTGTTCGCCCACAGCCTTGATAGCCTCTGCCAGTCGCTCCTCACGCGAGCCTTGAATCGTGACGAAGGCAAGCTTGCGCTTTTCGAGTTCCGCCCGGCATTGCGCAAACATTTTCGCGCGAGTGGCGGAATCCGGAAAATAGCGGATGCTGTCCGCCATGAACGGCACATCGATGTCGCAGAGGAGATAGAGATCAGCCGGATCGTCGATGCGGTCGAGGTCGGCAGGACGCGCGCCGATCAGAATATCGGCCCAGATCGCGGTCATGACGGCGTCGGTGTCGAGAATGAGGATGGCGCGCGCCTTGCGCCGGCCGGCAGCCGCCAGCAGATCATGCCCACGACGAATGGCACGCAAATCCTCGATATCGCAGTCGTTGCCGAAGATTTCGCAATAGAGACGGCCGAACTCAGGAACCGCAACGCTGCGGAAGTGCTCGGCGAGTTCGCGTGCCAACGTCGTCTTGCCAGTCGACTCTGGTCCATGCAGGCAGACGGTCCTCAAGCGGGAACTCCCGCGCCATGCGCGCGCCACTCGCGCAGCCATTCATATAGTCCGACGCAAGACAGGATGAGGAACAGGACGTAGAGACCCGTTGTCGGGTAAAGGCCCTTCCAATAGTAAAGACCGATTTGAACGACGTCGGTCACGATCCACAGGGCCCAGTTCTCGATCTTGCGGATCGAAAGAAGATACTGCGCCACAACGCTCATCGCCGTCGTATTCGCATCCATCCATGGCGCTGAGTCGCTCGTGTGGTAGGCGAGGTACCAGCCCTCCGCGACGGTCGCGATGACAATGACGGCTACCCATATCAGGCGCGAGCGCGCGCTCATCAACTCGACCTTGACGAGACCGACACCATCGCGCGCGTGATACCAGACCCACCAGCCGTAGATCTGCACGACGAAAAAGAAGACTTGCAACAGCGCGTCGGAAAAGAGGCGCGCCTGGAAGAAGACGACGCCGTACATAGTCACCATCACGATGCCGAAGGGATAGTTCCAGATGCTGCGTCGGACAAGCAGGACGATGTTCGCGACGCCCAGGATGGATGCAACGATCTCGATCCAGCTCACCTTGGCGCCCCCACTTCGCGCATGATTCTAGCGGCTCGGGCTGTGCATGTCATGCGAGGCCGGCTTTTCTTGGCGTCGATTTACCCTAAGCTGATTGTCCATCGGGGAATCAGGCGTGACACTTCTACCGCATCTTCAGTCGGCGCTGGGAATTTGCGTCATTCTTGCTCTTGCGTGGGCACTGTCCGAAGACCGCCGCGCCTTTCCCTGGCGCGTCGTGCTGGGTGGTCTCGCGCTGCAGGCCGCGCTGGCGCTGCTTCTCCTGAAGGTGCCGTTGGCGCAGCAGGCACTCTTCGGTCTCAATGGCGCAGTGGGTGCACTGACCACAGCGACGCGCGCCGGCACGTCGTTTGTGTTCGGCATCGTCGGCGGCGGTGCGCCGACTACAATCGGCAATGCGTCAGATTTCGCCGGCTTCGCGTTCAGTGTGTTGCCGCTGGTGATCGTCATCTCGGCGCTGTCTGCGCTGCTTTGGCATTGGCGCATCCTGCCCATCGTCATCAACGCGATCGCGTTTGTGCTCAGACGGGTGATGGGACTGGGTGGCGCAATCGGATTGGGCGCCGGCGCCACCATATTCCTCGGCATGGTGGAAGCGCCGCTCCTCATTCGTCCGTATCTCGCCCGCATCACGCGCTCGGAGCTTTTCATTCTCTGCACCGTCGGTCTCGCGACCGTTGCGGGCACGGTGTTTGCGCTCTACGCAACGATCCTGAAGAATGTAGTGCCCGGCGCAATCGGACATATCCTGGTTGCCTCGATGATGTCGCTGCCATCGGCGATCATCGTCGCGCGCGTCATGGTTCCCGGCGAAGTCGAAACGGGAAGCGCCGACCAATCCTCCGAGGCGCGCTATCGCTCAAGCATGGATGCAGTGGCGCGCGGCACCGAAGACGGATTGAAGATCTGGCTGCAGATCGTCGCCATGCTGATCGTGATGTTGGCGCTCGTCGCGCTCGGCAACGAAATCCTGACGCTGGTTCCGCCGGTCTGGGGCGCGCCGCTGACTCTGGAGCGCATCTTCGGCTGGCTCTTTGCGCCGGTGGTCTGGCTTTATGGCGTGCCGTGGCACGAAGCCACTTTGGCAGGAAGCTTGATGGGCACGAAGACGATCCTGAACGAGCTCGTGGCGTATCTGAAACTCGCGGCTCTGCCGCCGGCGAGCCTGGACCCACGAAGCACGCTCATCATGATCTACGCGATGTGCGGTTTCGCCAATCTTGGCTCGGTCGGAATCATGATCGCGGGCATGAGCACATTGATGCCCGATCGGCGCAACGAGATCGTGCCGCTCGCCATGCGCGCCATCGTATCCGGCACGATGGCCAGCGGCATGACGGGCGCGATGATCGGTCTTCTGCCGGTCGTGTGACGCCCGCTCAGGCGGCCACGAGTTCGAACGCCTTCGCGAGCAGCTCGTAGGAGCGCAAACGCGAAGCATAGTCGTAGGTGATGGTGACGACGACGAGTTCTTCGGCGCCATGTGCCTCGGCCAGTGCCGACAACCGCTCCCGAACCTGTTCGCCAGTTCCCACGATCGAACGTTTCGTCACGGTCGAAAGCAGCTTCTCCTCCTGCGCTGTCAGCGGTTGCGCGAGCGCCTCTTCCGGCGAGGGAAAGGGTATTGGACGGCCGGTCAAAAGCCGAACCACCCAGAGGTTGCGCGACGCCGCGAGCCGGCGTGCCTCGTCTTCGCTGTCTCCAACCAGTGCCGCCACGCCAAGCGAAACGCGCGGTTGTGGACAGGCTGCGCTCGGCTTGAAACGCGCGCGATACTCCGAAACCGCATCCTCGCTCCCGTCGGCGCTGATGAAATAGGCGTGACTGAACGGTAAGCCGAGTTCGGCCGCGTAAACCGCGCCGTGGATTCCCGAGCCGAGCATCCAGAGTTCGGGACCGGGCGTCGCGCCGCGCGGCATGGCGTGAATGCCGCGATAGGGATGATCGGCGGGAAGCGCATCCTTGCCGGCAGAGTCGTCCAGGAACTGCCTAAGCAGTTGCACCTGACTTGGAAACACGTCGATGGGCCAGGCTTGCGGTCCCGATTGCAACGCGCGTGCCGTCATCTGGTCCGAGCCGGGCGCTCGTCCCAGCCCGAGATCGATCCGCCCCGGATTGAGCACTTCGAGCATGCGAAATTGTTCGGCGATCTTGAGCGGGCTGTAATGCGTCAGCATCACGCCGCCAGAACCGACGCGCAGATGTTTCGTCTCCTGGGCGACGCGGCCGATCAGGATCTCCGGACAAGATCCGGCGAATGAGTTGCTGTTGTGGTGCTCCGCTAGCCAATAGCGGTGATAGCCCAGCCGATCGCAAGCCTTGGCGAGCGCGATGGTTTCGGCGACGGCGTCGGCGGCGGTGCCTTCTTTTCGGATCGGCGACTGGTCGAGAACGGAGAGAAGCATCGTTGACAACTATGGCACAGCCGACGGGCCTGCACATCCGATGGCATTGCGCTAGTCTTGCGCGAGCCGAGGAGACTACCATGCCGCTCGACCGTGATACCCGCGACCAGCTTCTGGAAACCGTGCGCCGTTTCGTGCGCGAAACGTGCGTGCCGCTCGAGGCGAAAGTCTCGGAAGAGGACCGGGTGCCGGAGAGCATCATTTCCGAGATGCGCGAGTTGGGACTATTCGGCCTCTCGATCCCGGTCGAATATGGCGGCCTTGGCCTCACCATGGAAGAAGAAGTGCTGGTGGCGATGGAGCTCGGCCACACCTCGCCGGCCTTCCGCTCGGTCATCGGCACCAATGTCGGCATCGGCAGCCAGGGCGTCGTGATGTTCGGCACCGAAGCGCAGAAGAAGGAGTGGCTGCCCAAGCTGGCAAGCGGCGAGGTCGTGGCGAGTTTCGCCCTGACCGAACCGGAAGCTGGCTCCGATGCGGCGTCGGTGCGCACGACCGCTATCGCCGACGGCGACCACTATGTCATCAACGGCACCAAGCGGTTCATCACCAACGCCAATCGCGCCGGCATGTTCACGCTCATGGCGCGCAGCAACCCTGAGCGCAAAGGCGCAGGCGGCATCTCGGCCTTCATCGTGCCGGCCAACACGCCAGGCGTTTCGGTCGGCAAGCCGGAAAAGAAAATGGGCCAGCAGGGCGCCCATATCTGCGACGTGAATTTCGACAATGCGCGTGTTCCCGCTTCACTCCGCCTGGGCGAGGAGGGCGAAGGTTTCAAGGTAGCGATGCAGGTTTTGGATCGCGGTCGCCTGCACATCTCGGGCGTCTGCGTCGGCGTGGCGGACCGGCTGATCGAGGAGAGTGTGAATTACGCACGACAGCGCGAACAATTTGGACAAAAGATCGCGGAGTTCCAGCTCATTCAGGGCATGCTCGCCGACTGCAAGACCGAAGCCTATGCCGCACGCTGCATGGTGCTCGACGCCGCAGTGAAGCGCGATGCGGGCCAGAATGTGACGATGGAGGCGGCGTGCGCGAAATACTTCGCCTCAGAGATGGTCGGCCGCGTCGCCGACAAGGCGGTGCAGATTTTCGGTGGCGCCGGCTACGTCGCCGATTACGGCATCGAGCGCTTCTATCGCGATGTGCGCATCTTCCGGCTTTATGAGGGCACCAGCCAGATCCAACAGATCGTCATCGCCCGCAACCTGCTGCGCGGCGATTGATGAGCGAAAGCCTCAAGCGACTGCTTGGCGAAATCCGCAGCTGCCGGATCTGCGAAGCCGAGCTCGAGCCGCGTCCCGTGATCCATGCGGCTGTGACGGCGAAGATTCTCGTCGCCAGTCAGGCTCCCGGCATTCGCGTGCATCGCACCGGTCAGTCGTTCAACGACACCAGCGGCGATCGCCTGCGCGAGTGGATGGGTGTGACGCGCGACGAGTTCTATGATGAGCGACGCATCGCGCTGGCGGGCATGGCGTTCTGCTTTCCGGGCTATGACGCCGACGGTTCCGACCGGCCGCCACCGCCCATCTGTGCCCGCCATTGGCGCACGCGTCTGATGGCGGCTCTGCCTCGGATCGAGTTGATCATTCTCGCCGGGTCGTATGCGCTCAAGTGGCACTTGGGCGATTCTGCGAAATCCAATATGACGGAGACGGTAAGGGCGTGGCGCGACTATGGTCCGCGCTACATTCCGCTGCCGCATCCGTCCTGGCGCAACAATGGCTGGCTGAAGCAGAATCCATGGTTCCAACGCGAATTGCTTCCACACTTGCGCAGACGTGTGCGGCGCTTGCTTTCGTCCTGATCGCCGCTTGCGCGCCGATGCTGGCGCCGCATGGCGCTGACAGTGCCGAGCCGACACTCACGCAATCCTACTTTCTGGTGCGCGACGGCGAGAAGCTGCCGCTGCGGGTCTGGGGTCCCGACCACCCGAAGGCAGTCATCGTGGCGTTGCATGGCATGAGCGACTATTCGAACGCCTTCACCCCGGTCGGCGAATGGCTCGCCGGCCGTGACATCACGACGTTGGCTTATGACCAGCGCGGCTTTGGACAGTCGGAACATCCAGGCCTTTGGGCCGGTGGCGCGTTGCTGCGCCGGGATCTCTCGGACGCAGTCGCTGCTGCGCGACAGAGATACCCGCACGTGCCGGTTTTTGCGATGGGCGAAAGCATGGGCGCCGCCGTCATCCTTTCCGCGCTTGCGGGAAAAGATCCGCCGAAAGCGGATGGCGTGATCCTCGTCGCGCCGGCAGTCTGGTCGCGTGCGGATATGCCATGGTCGTACCGCACCGCGCTTTGGCTCGCCTCGCACACGTTTCCCGGCATGCATGTTTCGGGAAAAGGTTTGAAGATCTGGCCGTCAGACAACATCGCGCTCTTGCGCCAGCTTGCACGCGACCCTCTGTTCCAGCACTCGACTCGCACCGATGCCGTCTATGGACTCGTCAACCTGATGGATGAAGCGCGCCACGCGCCCGCGCACTTGCCGACGCCGTCACCGCCGATTCTCTTTCTCTACGGCAAGCAGGATCAAGTCATTCCGAGAGAACCGACCGAAGCGGTGGTGAAGGCGCTGGGCGATCGCGCCGAAGTCCACCGTTACGAGCATGGCTATCACATGCTCCTGCGCGACCTCGATGCCGAGGTCGTGTGGCACGATCTAGCGGACTGGATCGACCGGCGCGCCGCTACGGCCTCGGCGGCGGCGCCTGCAACAGTTCGATGACGTAGCCGTCCGGGTCCTTGGCCAGTCCGACGACATTGTTTCCGAACGATGGCAGTGGCTCCGGTTCGCGCGTCACTTCGCAGCCTTCCTCGCGGATGCGCGCCGCCACTGCCTTGGGGTCGCTGACATAAAAGACGAGCTTGACGGGATTGTCTTTGTAGTTGCGCTGGGAGCCGTCGGTATAGTGCATCAGCACGACGGCGTTGCGGCCTTCATGGCCGAGAATGATCTCGTCCATATAGTCGATGCTGATCTTGTGCATCTCCTGCATCCCGAGTGCGCGGACATAAAAGCCTGCCGAGCGTTTCAAGTCGCTGACGCCGATACCTGTCGCGCCGATATAATCTGCCGAACGTGCCATCTTCATCATCCCACGCGGTTCCATTTTGATGAGAGCAGATAGATGCCGGGCGCACAATATGAGCCGCGCGCGCTGTTATAGTCGGGCCGAGTCTCAGAGCGAGGATGGCGATGCTCGAAACCGTCAAGCATGAACTGGCCGATACCGAACACAGGCTTCTGACGGATCTACGCCAGATCCGCCGCCGCCATCGGGGCCAAACCTCGCGCCGGCCTCCGGTCAAACTGACGCTCGGCCAGCGCATTGCCGACATGGTCGCCTCGAACATGGGTTCGTGGCGCTTCATCATCATCCAGTCGGCCATCCTGATCGTCTGGATCATCCTGAACATCACGGCCTGGGTCGAGCGCTGGGATCCCTATCCCTTCATCCTCTTGAACCTGGCTTTGTCGTTTCAGGCCGCCTATGCCGCACCGTTCATCATGATGAGCCAGAACCGCCAGCAGGAGATCGACCGCCAGGCGGCCGAACACGACTATCAGGTCAACGTCAAGGCCGAACTCGAGATCGAACTTCTGCACGAAAAGATCGACAAGCTGCGCGAGCAGGAGGTGGTGCAGCTGACGCAAGCCGTCGCCGATCTGAGCGAGCTGCTCAAACGCGAGCGCTCAGGCGGGAATGCGAACCGGTAGCTTGGTGTAGCCGAGCACGAAATTCGAAGACACGCGCTCCGACTCGCCGACGACATCGATCTTCGGGAACCGCTTCATGATCTCCTCCCACAGGATGCGCAGTTGCATCTCTGCCACGCGATTTCCCATGCAGCGATGGATGCCGAAGCCGAACGAGACGTGATGGCGCGAGCGCTCGCGGTCGATGATGAATTCATTGGCGCGCTCGATCACGTCCTCGTCGCGGTTGCCCGAGACGTACCACATCACGACGCGATCGCCCTTTTTGATCTTGTGACCCTTGAAATCGATGTCCTCGAGCGCGGTCCGCCGCATATGCGCGAGCGGCGTCTGCCAACGAATGATCTCGGAGACCATGTTGGTGATGAGCGCGGGATTTTGCCGCAGCTTCTCGTATTCGCCGGGGTGCTGGTTCAACGCCAGCAACCCGCCCGTGATCGAATTGCGGGTGGTGTCGTTGCCGCCGACGATCAGGAGCATCAGATTGCCGAGATACTCGATCGGATTGTCGACCATGTCGCTGGTCGCCGGATCGTGCGCCAGGAGCGAGATGAAATCGAACTTCGGCGCCGCCTTCTTGCGCTCGTGCCACAGCTTCGTGAAATAGGCGAGGCACTCCATCAGGATTTCCTGCCGCCGCGCCATCGTGATGGCGGCGTTGCCGACAGTCTCCGACGACGTCGTGGTATCGGACCAATAGGGCAGGAGGTGGCGGTCTTCCCAGGGAAAGTCGAACAGCGTCGCCAGCATCTGGGTGGTCAGTTCGATCGAGACGTGGTCGACCCAGTTGAACGTCTCGCCACGCGGCAGACCGTCCAGGATCTGGCCGACACGTTGGCGGATGAGCGCTTCGAGATCGGCGAGTCGTGCGGGCGCGACCGCCGGCGCCGCGGCATGGCGCTGCACATCATGCTTGGGCGGATCCTCCGCGATGAACATCGGCGGCGCGAAGTCGGGCGGGTTGTCGCCGATGACGATGTTGTGTTGCGAGGAGAAGACGCGATGGTTGGCGTCCACCGCGACGATGTCGTGGAACTTGCTGATCGACCAATAGGCGCCGTGCATGCTCTCGGCGCAGTAGTGCACCGGCGCTTCCTTGCGCAGACGCTCGAAGAACGGCCAATGCGTGTTGCTGGCGAAGCGCTCCGCCTTGCTGACGTCGAGCGTGTCGAGCGGCGTCGACCAGGCTTCCTCGCGGGCGCGCTCCAGCGCGGTTGCAGTTTGGACGGTCACGATGGCCTCCCCAGCGAAGTGCGAGCCTAGTCAACTTGGCGTCGAACACAAATCGCGCTCGCGTTGCGAAGGTGTCAGCACGCGTCGGGTGAGTACAATCTACACATATGACGTAAAGTAATTTGTTCTGTTCAATTACACAGTAAGCATTTGAAATCATTTGCGAATACTCGTTTGAGTGCGTAACGCTCGAAGCCGTCGATTTTCAACACGATTTCGAGCGGGGTGAACGTGGGTTTTCCGATTGTGCCGCATCAGCGCTCAGCTGCTGCGAAGACAGCGTCTATTCGCGGACTCGTCCAAGGACTCCTCATTCTCGCGGCACTCACGGTTCCGCAAGCCGCGCAAGCCAGCTGTACGCCTGTGACGTCGACGGCCTCGCCGGTGACGAACTCGATCGTCACCTGCACCGGTACAACGCTCAATCAGAACATGCCCTTCGGATTTGGCGTGGGCTACGGCACGTTTACCGAGAACGGTGACACGATCGACGTGCAATCGGGTGCATCGGTCACAGGAGACGCGCAGGGATTTGGTCTGGAAGACGGCAATACCGTCAATAATTCCGGCACGATCACCGGCGGAAATGCCGGCATCAGCACATTTGGGGGCGCAAACATCACCGTCAACAATCTCACGTCAGCTTCGGCGATTGCGGGCTCTGGCAGCGGTCTCTCTGTCACCAACGTCCTCCTCAGCAACGCCGGCATGATTACCTCGGTCGGCGACGGCATCCTTGCCACCGGATCCGTGACCCTCGCGAGCAACACCGGCTCCATCATCGCGACCGATACATCATTCGGGGTCGGCATAAGCGCGAATTCCGTGAGCGGAAGTAATGCCGGGCTCATCTCGGGGGCGATTGCGATCACGACCTCGGGATCGGGAGGCGACATCAATCTCACCAGCAATTCCGGGACGATTGAGGCTACCAGTCCCTTTGCCATTTTTTCGGGCGGCAATATCGTCATCGGCTCAAACTCCGGCAGCATCGTCGGTGAGCTCAACGCCGTTGGGAGGATCACCGTCAACAATACGAACACAGGCAGCATCACCGCAACGGATCCAGTTTTTTCCGACGCCATCAACACGAACAGCGACGTTACGGTCACGAATTCTGGGAGCATTAACGGTACGGCAGGCGCCATACACGGCGACAATATCAACGTTACGAACAATTTTGGAGGAATTATCAGAAGCGATAGCGTCGCAATCGATGGTTTCAACATGACGACGTTGGTCAACGACGGCACTGTTAGCGGCGGAACCGGTGATGCCGTCGGTGCCGACACTGCCAGCGTCACGAACAACGCCACCGGCATTATCGAATCGACCGGAACTAATTCCATCGCGATCGGTACCAACAATCTCCTATTGAACAACGCGGGCATCGTGAGAGAGTTGGCGGACGCTATATTTTCTGCGGTGGACACTCTTGTTCTGGAGGCCGGCAGTACCAACTCCGGTACCATTGCTGGAAATGCCGCCGCCATAGCGGCGGAAGACTTCAACCTCGCGAATTCCGGCACCATTACCGCAAATGGTTTTGGTCTAGTCGCGTTCGTCAACCTCAACCTGACGAATTCCGGCACCATCTCGGCGAAGGGCGTCGACGGATTTGAGACGTTCGCCATCGATGCTACCGCCGCCGATATCGTCAACACGTCATCGGGGATCATCTCCGGAGCGGACATTGGAGCGAACGCGACCAATGTTCTTAACCTCACGAATTTCGGCACCGTCATTGCCGATCGCCGCACGCTCATTGCGGATGTCGCCAACATCACGAATTCCGGCACCATCACGGCGACCGGCGCGTTGGGCTTGCAGGCCATCGCCGTCATTTCGAACACGGCCACTATCATCAACACATCGTCCGGCAACATTTCCGCGACAGGACCGGCTTCCGACAGCGATGCGATCAATGTCCAGATGGATGGCGCGACTATCGACAACGCGGGCATGATCTCGAGCACCGGCCGTTCAGCGATACGCGTCGGCAGCAATGCAAGCATCATCAACGAGAGCGGCGGAACCATCATCGGCGTGACGGGCATCGTGTTCCGTGATGCCACCGCGATGAATGTTCCGGTCGTCAACGGTGACGTGTTCAATGCCGGTACGATCACCGGCACCGGCGGCATAGCGATCAATTTTGCCTTCACGCCCGGTTCGGGCCCGATGACGCTGACGCTTGGACCGGGCTCGGTGATCAACGGCACCGTGCTCGGCACAGGCGACGACGTCTTCCAACTCGGCGGCAAAGGCAGCGATACGTTTGACGTCGATAACATCGGAGCGACGCAGCAATATCAGGGCTTCACGACGTTCAACAAAGTCGGCAGCTCGATCTGGACCTTGACGGGAACAGGCGCGCAGCACTGGTCCGTCATCAGCGGCACGCTCATCGGCGATACCAACAGCCTCGGCGCGACGACGTACCCAGTCAGTGCCGGAGCGACGCTCGAATTCAAGCAGGATTTCGACGGCGCGTACTCCGGTGCGGTCACGGGCGGGGGCAGCTTCGCCAAAGATGGCGCGGGCACACTGATTCTCACGGGCGACAACACCTACGCCGGCGGCACGACGATTTCCGGCGGCACGTTGCAAATCGGCGATGGCGGCACGACTGGCTCCATCACGGGTGATATCGAGGCTGACGGTTCGCTCGCCTTCGACCGGTCCGATACCTTCACCATCAACGGTGTGATTTCCGGCATCGGCAACGTCAATCAGAACGGCTCCGGCACGACGATTCTGACGGCGGCGAATACCTATGGCAGCGGCACCTTCATCAACTCCGGCACCTTGGCATTGTCCGGCGCGGGCAGTATCGCTGCTTCCAGCGACGTTTTGGACAGTGGGATGTTCGATGTGTCCGCCGCCGCCGGTGGAGTCTCGATCACATCCCTTGAAGGAAATGGTCGCGTCATCCTTGGGGCCAATTCGCTCACGCTGACAGCTCCAACCGGCTTCTTTGGCGGCATCATCAGCGGCTCGGGCGCCTTGATCGTGATCCGCGGAACCGAAACGCTCACCGGCGACAACACCTACACCGGTGGCACATTGATCGACGGCGCCAAGCTCAACATCGGTGCCGGCGGAAAATCCGGCTCGATACAAGGCAACGTCATCGACAATGGCAGCCTCACTTTCAGCCGGTCGAATACGATCTTGTTCGCAGGCGCGATTTCCGGAAGCGGCAGCGTCAGCCAGATCGGTTCCGGTATCACGATCCTGACCGGGTTCAACACCTATTTGGGCGGCACGACGATCTCCGCCGGTGCGCTACAGATAGGCAATGGCGGCACCGCCGGTTTCATCATCGGCAATGTCGCCGACAATGGCATCCTTGCTTTCGATCGCTCCGACTTCACCTTTGGCGGCACGATTTCCGGCTCGGGAAGCGTCAGCCAGATCGGTCCGGGCACCACGATCCTGACCAGCAACAACAGCTACACGGGCAGTACGACGATCTCCGCAGGCACGCTGCAGCTCGGCAGTGGTGGAACGACCGGTTCGATTCAAGGCGACGTCGTCGACAATGGCACGGCCGCCATCGACCACTCCGACACGGTTCTTTTTGACCACGTGATCTCGGGCACCGGCGGCTTTGTCCAGCTAGGCTCAGGCACGACCATCCTGACGGGCGCCAACACCTACACGGGCGGCACGATGATTTCCGCCGGCACGCTGCAGGTCGCTAACGGTGGAACGTCGGGCTCCATCGTCGGCGATGTCGGCGACAATGGCACGCTGGTCTTCGACCGTTCTGATTCCTTCACCATCGCGGGCGCGATCTCTGGCGCCGGCGGCGTCAGCCAGATCGGAACGGGCACCACCATCCTGACGGGCACCAACACCTACACCGCCGGCACGACGATTTCCGCCGGCACGTTGCAACTCGGCAATGGCGGAACGTCCGGCTCGATTAAGAGCTTTGTCGTGGATAATGGCACGCTTGTTTTCGACCGCTCGGATACCGTGACGCTCGCTTTCGCTATTTCGGGCAGCGGCAGCGTCAACCAAATCGGTTCCGGTGTCACGATCCTGACGGCAACGAGCACTTACACCGGTCCAACGTCGGTCACGTCCGGCACGCTCGAGGTGAATGGCTCCATCGCCAATTCAGCGACCACCGTGAATAGCGGCGCAACGCTGAAAGGCAACGGCACGGTCGGTAGCCTGACGCTGGCCACCGGCGGCACCGTCGCGCCGGGAAATTCGATCGGCACGCTCCATGTCGCCGGAAATGTCAGCTTCGCGGCAGGCTCGATCTTCCAGGTCGAGGCGAATCCAGACGGCATGGCCGATCTCATCGATGCGACCGGTAGCGCGACGATCGATCACGGCGCGACAGTGCAGGTGATCGCGGCTCCAGGCACCTACACGTTCGGAACGACTTATAAGATCGTTTCCGCGGCGGGCGGCGTGAGCGGCACCTTCGCCGGCTTTTCGCTCAATACGCCGATCTTGACGGGCCAACTGGTCTATGGCGCCAATTTCGTCGACCTGGTGTTGTCGCCGGCCGACATCGATTTGAGGCCGTTCGAACACACGCCGAATGAAATCGCGACGGGCGCGGCGGTCAAGGCGGGCGGTCCGCTCAGCACGATCTTCGGCAAATTCCTGGCTCTGCAGCCCGACCTGACCTTCATCACCGGCGCACTTGATGAGCTCTCGGGCGAAATTTATCCCAGTCTCGAGACTGATGAACTCGAGAACACGCAAGTGGTTCGCCAGTCGATTCTGGATCGCTTGCGCCAATCGACAACCGGTGATGCCTCGGGTCTCTTGGCGCCAACGGCAGCGCAATCGCGCACGATTGTCGACGGGCTCACCATGTGGACGCATGTCTTCGCCGAGACCGGCTCGGTGGACAGCGACGGCAACGCCGCCGAGAGCCACCAGAACCAGTCCGGATTCCTCGCCGGCATCGATGCGGCGCTTGGCAATCACGCCACGCTCGGCATTGGCGGAGGTTATACGCACTCGCATCTCAATCAACGCACCAGCAGCGCGAGCGGCGGCAACGACTACGTTATCGCATCCGGCGGCTGGTCGGATGGGCCGTTCGTGCTTCGCGCGGGCGGCAGTTATGCATGGGGGAGTCGCAACGTGACGCGCCATGTGTCGTTCCCGGGCTTCAGCGAGACCTTGATCAGCAAGGAGGACGAGCACGCCTCGCAGATCTTCGGCGAAGCCGCTTACGCCAGCAAAGTGTCGGATCTGGCGCTTGAACCGTTCGCTGGCGTTGCGTGGACCGATGCGGCCACCGCGTCCTTCGCCGAAACCGGCGGCTCGGCTGCGCTGTCGGGCAGGGGAGGCGATTCCTCGACAGCCTTTACGAGCCTCGGTCTCCGACTCGCAACCAACGCCTTCGGTGGTGACAACCTTGCTTTCACGCCACGTGCGGCGGTGGCATGGCAGCACGCGTTCGGCAGCCTGCGGCCGCAGCAATTCGTCACCTTCGAGGACACGCGTCAAAGCTTCCTCGTGCTCGGCACGGCCATCGACGCCGACATGGCGAATGTCGAAGTCGGCTTGGACGCGAAGATCGGCGACAATGCCAAACTCGCCATCGGCTATGAGGGCCTTCTCTCGGGCCGCGTGCATCTCAACACGCTCCATGCAGGACTTAGCTGGACCTTTTGATCGAGTCTGCGCGGCGGCAGCGCAGCGCGGCCTTGCCAGGTCGGGCTTTTCCTGCATGCTGCGGCCCGCACGGCGGCGTTCTCGATCGGAGCTTTGGTGGATAACAGGTCAACTGCGGCGCCAGCCGTCGCTGTCCCGCCGTCTGGTGTGGAAGCCTTCGGCTACCGGCAGGAGTTGAAACGTTCGCTGGGCCTGTTCGATCTTCTGATCTACGGCCTCGTCTTTATCGTTCCGACGGCGCCGTTTCCCGTTTTCGGCATCGTCTTCAACGCCAGCAAGGGCATGGTCCCGCTCGTCTATGCCGTCGGGCTGGTTGCCATGGTCTTCACGGCCTGGAGCTACATGACCATGTCGCTGGCATTTCCGGTGGCTGGATCGGTCTACACCTATGCCAGCCGCAGCCTCGGCGAAGTCGCCGGCTTTTTTGCCGGATGGGGCATTCTGCTCGACTATCTGCTGACGCCGACGCTCATCTATGTCGTCTGTGCGATCGCGGTCCACACCGTTGTGCCGGGCATACCGAAGGGCGTGTGGGTCGTTCTGCTGCTCAGCTTCAGCACGATGGTGAATTTCTTCGGCATCGAGACCGCGACGCGCATAAATATCGCGTTGTTGGCCCTGCAGCTTGTTCTGCTGGCGGTGTTTCTGGTTCTTGCCGTGATCGCGCTGATGCATGGCGTCGCGGGCGCGCATCTCTCCATTACGCCGCTCTACAACTCGAAGCTGATTACGCCGCACATTATATTCGGCGCGCTGTCGCTCGCGGTTCTGAGCTTCCTGGGATTTGATGCCGTCTCGACGCTCGCGGAGGAGACGGTCGGCGGGCCGCATCTCGTCGGCCGCGCCACGATTCTGTCGCTCTGCCTCGCTGCATTCCTATTCGTCGTGCAGACCTACCTCGCGTCGCTGTTTGTGCTTGGACGCACGCACTTCGCGCCCGGCAATGAAACCGAAACGGCCTTCTACGGCATCATGACGACAGTCGGCGGCGTCTGGTTCAAGTCGATCGTTTCTATTCTGGGCGTGTTGGTCTCCGGCATTCCCGCCGCGCTGACAGCGCAGGCCGCGACGGCACGCCTGCTCTACGGCATGGCGCGTGATCGCAAGCTTCCGAAATTCCTCAGCCATGTGCAGGCGGCTCGCAAGGTTCCGGACTATGCGATCGCCGCCGTGGCACTTGTCACGCTGGTGCTGGGGTTACTCCTCGTCAGCCAGCTCGAACTTTTGACGTCGATGGTGAGCTTCGGCGCACTGCTCGGCTTTCTCTTGCTCCACTGTTCAGTGATCGCACATGGCGTTCGCACCGGCCAGTTGCGTCACTGGCTGCGCTTTCTTCTGAGCCCTGCCATTGGATTTGCGATCATCGCCTATGTGCTCATCAACGCCCAAGCAAACGCCCAGATCGCCGGCACGGCTTGGCTCGCGGCCGGCGTAGTGATTCTGTTGACTCTCAAGCTCAGTGGCCGCCCGGCGGCGCTGATGGAATCGGGAAGTCCGCCGGCGGATTAGGGCAGTAAAGCATCGGCTCAGCCTTGCTTACCCCACACTTGCGACTATGATTTTCGCGGCAAGTGCGTAGGGGGCGTCAATGGCAATTTCCAGGAAATCGATGTTGTTGGCCGGTGCCGTGGCGGTGTTCGCTTCGGGCTCTGCGCAAGGTGCCATTGAAACTGTCGTGGTCACGGCGGAACGGCGCTCGGAAGATATCCAGGCGGTTCCGATCTCGATTCAGGCCTTCACTGCCAAGCAGATCACCGATCTCGGCATCAAGTCGTCGATCGACATCAGCCAGTTCACGCCAAACCTCGACATCGCGCTCGTGGCCGGCAACGGCAACCAGCCGATCATCACCATTCGCGGCGTCGGCCTGAATGACTACGACACGAACAACGCCGGCCCCAACGGCGTCTATCTCGACGATGTCTATTTGAGTTCGCCAGCCTCGCAGACGTTCCAAACGTTCGATCTGGACCGGATCGAGGTGCTGAAGGGTCCGCAAGGCACGCTCTATGGACGAAACACCAGTGGCGGGGCGATCAATTTCATCAGCGCCAAGCCGAGCGATGAGTTCACCGGCAATCTCCATGCGGAATACGGCGCCTATGGCACTTACCAGATCGAAGGCGCAATCGGCGGCCAGATCACCGACGGGCTCGATGGCCGCATCGCCGTCGTCCACAACGGCTCGGGCGGCTACACGCTGAACGCATTCACCGGCAACCGGGAAAATGGCGCCAACAACTATGCCGGCCGCGCCCAGTTGCAGTGGAAGCCGATCGACGATCTGACCGTGCTGCTCAATGTCCATGGCGGAACGGTGGCGAACCGACCGGCGGAGTATCGCCATCTTGGTGCGCTGGATCCGGTGGATTTCAGCCTTTGCAGTGTGGCGCGCACATTTTCGAAAAATAGCGACTGCATCGACCTCTTCGGCTATGGCACGCCCAAGAACTTCTACGGCGGCGCGTATAATCGTCTGGAACATTTGAAGGTTCACAATTTCGGCGTATCGCTCCGCGGCGACTACGTCATGGGCGACATCACGTTCACGTCGCTCTCCGCGTTCGAGCACAACGACAAGATACATCCCGAAGACACCGACACGTCGCCCAACCGCCTTCTCGAAATCAATTTCGGCGTGCGCAATGCGACCTTTACGCAGGAATTTCGCGCCGACTGGAACACCCAGGACAACGATCTGATTGCCGGTCTCTATTATCTCGACGAGAATCTGCATCAGAACCAGCCGCTGTTCATACTCCTCGACTGGGACATCAAGAATCCTTTCGGGATTTCCGGCGACGGCATCGCAGAAATCGCGACCGACCAAAGCAAGCAAATCACCGACTCTTACGCGGCCTTCATCCACGACACCTATGACGTCACCGACCAGCTCAAAGTAACGCTTGGCGGGCGCTTCACCGGCGAAAGCAAGAGCTTCCTGTATTCTGGCGGAGCGACGTTTCAGTCGGGCGGCATGGATCATTTTCCCCCGATCACGCCGATCGTTCCGCCGCCGGGCGAATCCTTCAACAAGAAGCTGTCGAACACATCCTTCAACTGGCTTGCTTCGGTGAGCTATCACTTCACCGACGACATCATGGCGTATGCCAGCGTCAGCACTGGCTTCAAGAGCGGCGGCTTCAACGGCAGCTTCATCGGTGCGACGCCCGACCCGGCCCTGGTGGAAGCGCAGTTGAAGCCGATCAAACCGGAACAGGTCACGGCCTACGAGATCGGCGAAAAGGCCAGCCTCTACGACGGGCGACTGACTTTCAATGCTTCGCTCTTCTATAGCGACTATCGCAATGAGCAGGTGTTCATCCTCGTCCCGATTGCTCCGCTCGTAGCCATCAACATCCTGACGAACGCCAAGAAGGCGCATATGATGGGCGCTGACCTCGAGGTCATTGGCAAGCCGATCGACAATCTCACTCTGTCCGCCACACTCGGTTTGTTGCAGTCGAAAATCGATTCCAACGAACCGATCGCCGGCAGCCCGCCAGATCTGGTCTTCGACCATGGCCACCAACTGCCACTCTCTCCACACGTCACCCTTTCGACGTTTGCCGACTACAAGTGTCCGGTTTGGGAGGGAATGCTCGATCTGCAATTCTCCGCCAACTACAAGAGCCACCAGTTCTTTGATTTGATAAACAGCCCCTTCCTCACGCAACGCGCCTATTGGCTGGAGAATGCGCGCATCGGCTACACCTTCGACGACAATCAGTGGGAGGTCGCGGGCTTTGTGCGCAACATTTCGGGCGAAAAATACTTCCTCGATATCTTCGACTTGAGCTTCGTCGGGTTCTATCAGGGCATTCTCGGTGCGCCACGTACCTACGGTGCAGAAGTGAATTACCACTTCTGAGCGGCGTCTGCTGCGGAACTCCGGCGGCTGGACTTGCCGCTCCATATGCGTAACGTTGGTCCCTTCTCGGGCACGGCGCTTCGGCCGCGCGCAACGAACAGGCGGCAGTCATGGCTGAGGAAGAGCGAGCCGCCGATCCCCAACGCCTTGTCGTTCGCAACATCACGGCCGCAACCGTCGGCAATGCGCTCGAGTTCTACGACTTCATAACCTACGGCTTCTTCGCCATTCAGATCGGTCGCTGCTTTTTTCCCGAGGCCAATGCCTACGTCAATCTGATGCTGTCCCTTGCGACCTTCGGCGCGGGCTTCATCACGCGGCCGATCGGCGGCATCGTCATTGGCTCCTACGCCGATCGCGCCGGTCGCCGCCCGGCCATGATCCTGAGCTTCACGCTGATGGGTGTCGCGATCATCGCGATGGCGCTCATTCCGTCCTACGCACGAATCGGAATCGCCGCACCGATCCTGGCCGTTCTCGCGCGCATGGTTCAGGGTTTTTCGCTGGGCGGCGAAGTCGGACCGACGACGGCGTATCTGCTGGAGTCCGCACCGTTGCACCGCCGAGGCTTCGTGGTGGCCTGGCAGGCTGCGAGCCAGGCGATCGCCGCGACGCTGGCGGGCCTCGTCGGACTCATTCTCGCGTCGACGCTCTCGGTGTCGGCGCTCACCGACTATGGCTGGCGCATCGCCTTTCTGCTCGGCGCCGTCACACTTCCTGTCGGACTGTGGATGCGACGTGGCCTACCGGAGACGCTGCACGAGCCGGAGCATCATCCCGTCGTGCACTCGGCTAAGGCGGCCAATGTGTTTGCGACGTTCAGCCAGAATGCGCGCATTATCATTCTCGGTCTCCTCGTGCTCGCGAGCGGCACCATCAGCACATACATTTTCAACTATCTGACGACGTTTGCGCAGGGCACGCTCAAGATGACGCCGACCGCTGCCTTCGCGGGCACGTTCGCGCAGAATGTGATCTCGCTTTTCGCGGTGCTCTTCGGCGGCTGGCTCTCCGACCGCATCGGCCGCAGGCCTGTGATGATCTATCCGCGCTTTCTTTTCCTCATCCTTATTCTCCCGATGTTCTATTGGATGGTCGATGCGCGCAGCGCCACGGCGCTCATCGTCGGATCTGGGGTTTTGTCGTTGCTGAGTTCAGTCGGCGGCGGCGCCTTCTATGCCGCGTTGACCGAGAGCCTGCCCAAGCGCATTCGTGGCGGCGCGTTTGCGACGATCTATGCGTTTTCCATCGCGATTTTCGGCGGCACGACGCAACTTGTCGTCACTTGGCTGATCCACGTAACCGGCAATCCTCTGGCGCCGGCTTATTATTGGCTGGTCGCTGCGACGATTGGTACGGGTGCCGCGATGGCCATCATCGAAAGTGCGCCGGTTCGCGCCATTTCCAGGCCGGTTCTGGCCGAATAATCCGTGTGCGGCTGATCGCCCAAAATCCCGCGGCAGGATTGAAAATATGGTTAAAATATAGTTAGTTAGCATCCGATTGCGGCTTCGGGGCGACCGTACTCTATGAATATTTCGACCGGCACGGACTGGCACGGCCGTGACCTGACCCTCGTGCCCTTCGTCACGCGGCATCTTTTCCGGCCGATCGCGCTTCTGTGCGTCGAGCTTGCGCTTTACGCCTTTGCGGTGATCGCCGCCGTCATCAGCACCTCGCTCCTCGCCAAGTTCGGCTTTGCCTTCCTCGCGGGCGTCTTGACCGCAACGCTTGCGATCATCGGTCACGACAGCGCGCATCGCGGTGGCACGCGCTATTCCTGGCTAAACCGGCTGATCGGAACGCTCGGCTTTCTGCCCGCGCTCCATCCCCTGAGCCGTTGGGCGCATCATCACAACCAGGTCCACCACCGCTACACGGCGCAGATCGGCGTCGACAATGCCTATTCGCCGATGACGGTCGCGGACTATCGCGCGGCGTCGCCGGCGCGCCAGGCCTATTATCGGTTCCAGCGCAGCGTCTGGGGCCAGCCGCTCTTCTATCTCATCGACATCTGGGCGCCGAAGATCTTTGCACCCGGCGTGAGCGAACGCCGCACGTTCCGCGCCCGTGACTATTGGGACATTGCGTTCGTCTATGTCTGGCTCGTGGCGCTGCTGGCGGGATTGACCTGGCTCTCGCTCCGCTATGGTGGCGCGACAAGTGTCGGTGCCGCCTTTGCCAACGCGGCGGTCTTTGGACTCCTCGTGCCGTTCCTGGTGTGGAATCTCTTCATCTCGTTCGTGACCGTCATTCAGCATACCGGGCCGGAGGTCCGCTGGTCGGTACCGACAGGACGGCCTTCGACGCCCGAGCAGAAGATGTACGGCACGGTCCGAATCCGTTTCCCGGAAGCGATCGATCTTCTCTTTCATCGTTTGATGCAGCACACCGCGCATCACTTGAACCCGATCATCCCTCTTTATTCATTGAAGGCGGCTCAACTGAGTTTAGACGAGGGGCATCCCGACAAGGTCATCAATGTGCACTGGACGCCCGCCTACCACATGCGGCTGACGCGCGCGTGCAAGCTCTACGATCCGCAATCCGACGGCTGGTGCGACTTCGAGTTTCTTCCGACGGCAGGTCGTCCGAAGTAGTTGCAGGCGGGGCGTTGGACAGAAAACCGGGATTGTTGTCATCACCGTCACTTCACCTACGACTACGGTGCGCTCCTAATCGTAGGGATGGAGCGAGAGTGCAGATGAACTGTCGCTTCCAACAAGTAGGAAAAACTTCGCGGGTTCAGGAGCCTTTCACGTAGCCAAGTGCTTCTACTATTCGTCCATCTCGAACTCGCATGATATTGACACCTCGAATTGACTCGTTGGCGTTCTCGCCCCAGCGCAGCCGCCACAGTATGATGCCGCGTTCGCCGTACGCGGTGACGCTCTCAGGTTCGAATTGAGTTCCGGTCGCGGTTGCGATCCGGGTCCACAAGCTGACGCATGCATCTCGGCCGTCGTGCCGAGAGCCATTCGGCGCAGGTTGTGTGTTTTCGATGAAGCAGTCCTCGGCCACCAAATCGACTAGCGCGTGTGGATCGTGGTTGAGAAATACATCATTGAAACGGCGCAGAAGCGCTTCCGTTTCAAGGCTTTTTGGATCATCGGTCGGCATCTTTAGTGTTCTCCGGGGACGGAACATCCACTAGGGGACCCTGAAGCCTATTCTCCAGAAACACCAAGGGCTGTCAGCAACGTTCATTGGTCTTCAGTGAGGCGAGAGTCGGCCCAGGCCGCGTTTGAGCCTGAGGGCAACCAGATGTCCACTTTGCGCCAATAGCGGACTATGTCGGCGTCTTGCAACGGAGTCACGCACTGCACACTTTCACACGGTGACGGGTGCACGGATTTTGCACAGCCTTAGCGACGTTTTGGCTCCAATTAGCACCCTTAAATTCCGCATTCGTTCGTATTTAGACCGAAGCAGCATCAACGAATTCTAACGATTTCAAGAAATTATTGGTGGGCGCGATAGGGATTGAACCTATGACCCCTCCCGTGTGAAGGGAGTGCTCTCCCGCTGAGCTACGCGCCCGTCCCAGGACGGAGAAGCGGACCTATAGGGTGGCGCCGCCCAAGGCGTCAAGCGTCGCGCGAGGCGCGTTCGTCAATTGCGCGGCCGCTCAAGCTGACGTTTGATGGTCCACGACGAGCGGGAGGGGCGCGTGAAAGAAGAGACGCCGAAGAAGAATCTGTTCGCGAAAATCGGTCTCTCGCTTTTCGCGCTCAGCGTTTGCGGTGCAGTGCTGGTCCTGCCTTACGTGGCCGCGCTGGAAGCGAACGCGCTCGCGGCCGCCGCCCAGCGTGCCCATGTCGAGGTCTGGCAGGCCCTGATCGTTTCCGTCGCGCAGTCGGTGGTCCTTTTGGGAGTGGCCGTGTTCGCAGGTCTTTGGGCCTCGCGCCAGCTTGGTCTTCGTACGCCGTTGTTCACCGCGCTGTACTCCGACGCGCCGGCACCGGACAAGACGCTTCAGACACTGCTTCTCGCTTTCGGCTTGGGCGTCGCCACCGCTATCGTCATTGCCGCTGTCGACCGTTTCGTGTTCCAGAACTTCGCCTCGGTGTCTTTGCTCATCGAGCGCGCGCAGGCCGGCGCGATCCATCCCGTCCGCTGGCGCGGCTTCCTCGCCTCTTTCTATGGCGCCTTCGACGAAGAAATCCTGATGCGCCTCGGTTTGCTGTCGCTGCTCGCTCTGCTGTTTCGCACCATTGCTCGGTGGGGCGGTTCCGACGCCACCGCACTTCCGGCCCGCGTCTTCTGGGCCGCCAATATCGTGACGGCGTTGGCGTTCGGTTTGGGCCATCTGCCGGCGACCGCAGCCATCGCGCCTCTGACGGGTGCGCTCATCGTCCGTGCCGTGGTCTTGAACGGCGCGGCCGGACTTGTCTTCGGCTGGCTCTACAGGCGCTTCGGACTGGAGTGGGCGATGGCATCGCACTTCGGCGCCGATCTCGTTCTTCACGTCGTCATCGGCGGCTAAGCGTCAACGCTTCGTCACACGCCACACAGCATTGCCGACATCGTCGGCGACGAGAAGCGCGCCCTTCTGGTCGATCACCACGCCAACCGGCCGGCCTTGCGCTTCTCCGGCGGCTGAGAGAAATCCGCCGAGCACTTCGGTCGGCATGCCGCTCGGACTGGCGCCTGCGAACGGCACGAAGATCACGCGGTAACCGGCGCGCGGATCACGATTCCACGAGCCATGCTGGCCGATGAACACCCCATGCGCGAAACGATCGCCAAGATCGGCGCGCTCCGAGAAGCAGAGGCCGAGCGACGCGGTATGCGAACCCAGCGCATAATCGGGCACGATCGCCTTTGCCACGAGATCAGGCCGCTGCGGCTGAATACGGACGTCGACGTGCTGGCCATAGTAGCTGTAAGGCCAGCCATAGAAGCCGCCGTCCTTCACCGCCGTCATGTAGTCCGGCACGAGGTCGCTGCCGATTTCGTCGCGCTCGTTGACGGCCACCCACAACGCATTGCTGCCAGGCGCCCAGTCCATGCCGTTGCCGTTGCGAATACCCGAGGCAAAGATGCGATGCGCGCCGGTTGCCGGATCGACTTCCCAGATGTCGGCGCGGCCTTCCTCGGCCGCCATGCCTTTGTCGCCGACATTGCTGTTGGAACCGATCGTCACATAGAGCTTCTTGCCGTCGCGGCTGGCGATGACATTCTTGGTCCAGTGATGATTGATCGTGCCGGCGGGCAGATCGACGATCTTGCGTCCCGCGACGGTGATCCGCGTGTCGCCTTCGTGATAGGGAAATGCCAGCACGGCATCGGTGTCAGCGACATAGAGCGTGTCGCCAACGAGTGTCATGCCGAACGGCGTGTTCAATCCCTTGATGAAGACGTAACGCTTGTCGGCGACGCCGTCGCCGTCGCTGTCACGCAATAGGATGATGCGATTGGGACTTGGGGCGCTGGCGCCGACAAGGTTGAATACATACTTGGCCACGAAGCCGCGCAGACCTTTCTGATCATCGGGCTGCGGCGGTGCCGTGGTTTCCGCGACGAGGACATCGCCATTCGGAAGGACATAGAGCCAGCGCGGATGAGTAAGCCCCTCTGCAAATGCCGAAACGGCAAGGCCAGGCGCGGCATGGGGCTTGCCGTTCTTCGGCCAGCCGACGGCTTTGGCAAAGTTGATGGTCGGAAGAAAGGTCGGATTTGGATCCGTCAGCACCGGATGCGGTCCGTAGCCGGCGGCTTCGGGAAGCTTGGCTTTCTCGCCGCAGCCGGAAAGTGCGATGGCGAACGTCAAGGCGGCGATGACTGCAATGATTCTCATGATCTGACCCCGGCAGTCGGTATTAGAACGATTTCGGTCCAGTCTGGTTGCTACATAGCGAACGAGCGCACCAGACGCGGAATTTCGGCGAAGCTGTCGGTCACGGCATCTCCGCCAAGACTATGCGCCGGATGTGGCGTATAGCCATAGGAGACGAGGATCACCGGCGCCTTGGCGGCGCGAGCGGTCGCGACATCGGTGATGCTGTCGCCGATCATGATGCCCGGTTCGCCGCCAAGATCGCGCACCACGTCATGGAAGATGCGCGCATCCGGCTTCACATAACTCATGCGTCCGGCGCCATAAATCACGCCAAAGAAACGGTCGAGCTTGAGCTTGCCGAGCAAGAGGTCCGCCATTTCCTGCGGCTTGTTGGTTAGCACCGCGAGCCGTTCGCCGTCGTCGCTGAGCTGTTGCAGCGTATCGACGACGCCCGGAAAAGCGACGCTCTCATCGGCGATATGCGCGCGGTAGTGGGTGAGGAATATTTCGACCAGCGCCGGCAACTCCGATGCCGGGGCAGGCGTTCCCGTAGCCGCCATCGCCTGTTCGATCAGTGAGCGTGCACCGAAGCCGACCATGTGACGCAAAGTTCCCGGATCGACGGGCAGGCGGCCTTGGCTCTTCAGGACGGCGTTGGTGGCGCCCAGAAGATCGGGCGCGGTGTCGACGAGGGTGCCGTCCAGGTCGAAAATCAGGGCAGGTTGTGGCATTAACGAATCCGCTGCGATCTGTGAGGCAATATAGCGTCGCAAATCGTCACTTTGTCCTTTTTCTTCGGCGGTTTAGGTGAACGGTATGGCAAGAGCGGCAGTCATCCTCGCGGCGGGACAAGGTACGCGCATGAAGTCCGCAAAGGCGAAGGTGATGCACACCGTCGCCGGTCTGCCGATCCTGGGTCACGTCATCGCCGCGGCGCGTGGTGCAGGGGCTGAACGCATTGTCGTGGTCGTTGCGCCGGGCGCCGTCGATGTCGAAGGCTTTGCGCTCAGACACGGCGCGGAAACCGTCGTGCAGGACAAGCAACTCGGCACCGGTCACGCGGCAGCCTGCGCGCGCAGCGCTCTCGGCGATTTCGAGGGCACGGTCATCGTCACCTATGGCGATCACCCGCTCGTCACCGCGCACACCTTCGAGGCGTCGTTCGCGGCGCAGGCGCTAGTCGGCATGGCGATTGTCGCCTTCCAATCCAAGAGCATCGCGTATGGCCGCGTCATCACGCGCGAAGGCGGATTGCTCGACCGCATCGTGGAATACAAGGACGCCAACGAGGGCGAGCGCGGAATCGAACTCTGCAACGCCGGAATTCTCGCGGCCGACGCCAAGAAGTTTTTCCGTTGGGCGGGCGAACTCAAGAACAGCAATGCGCAACGGGAATATTACCTCACCGACATTCCGTCGATCGCAGATTCCGAAGGCATCAATTGCGCTGTCGTCACCGTCGACGAGGCCGAGACGATGGGCGTCAACAGCCGCGCCGAACTCGCGGTCGCGGAAGCGGCGATGCAAACCAGATTGCGCCAGCGCGCGCTCGCGGCGGGCGTCGGCATGCTCGCGCCGGAAACGGTGTTTCTCTCTTATGACACGGTCCTTGAAGCCGACGTGCAGGTCGGCCCCTATGTGGTGTTCGCACCCGGCGTAGTCGTTCGCAGCGGTGCCGAAATCAAGGCTTTCTCGCATCTCGAAGGCGCAACCGTCGAGCGTGGTGCTTTGGTTGGGCCTTATGCGCGGCTCCGGCCCGGCGCCGCCATCGGCGAAGACGCGCATATCGGCAATTTCGTCGAAGTGAAGAACGCCAGCGTCGAGAAGGGCGCGAAGGCTAACCATCTCACCTACCTCGGCGATGCGCGCGTCGGCGCCGGTGCGAACATCGGGGCCGGTACGATCACCTGCAACTATGACGGCTTCGACAAGCATCACACCGACATCGGAGCGGGCGCCTTCATCGGCTCGAACGCGGCGCTGGTGGCGCCGGTAAAGATCGCCGACGGCGTCTATGTCGGCGCCGGTTCCGTTATCACCAAGGAAATGTCGAAGGATTCGCTTGCGGTCACGCGCGCGGAACAGAAGGAGATACCCGGCTGGGCGGAAAAATTCCGCAAGCGCAAGACGGCGGAAAAGGCCGCGAAGAAGAAGTGAGGGTGGAGGAAGGTCTTTAACATGTGTGGAATCGTAGGAATAGCCGGCACACGCGATGTCGCTCCCGTCATTCTGGAGGCGCTGCAGCGCTTGGAGTATCGCGGCTATGACTCTGCCGGCATCGCCACGCTGGTCGGCGGCGAAATTGAGCGCCGCCGCTCGCCCGGCAAGCTCGCCAAGCTGAACGACGTACTCCACAGCCGTCCGCTCAACGGCCACACCGGCATCGGCCATACGCGCTGGGCGACGCATGGCGCGCCGACCGAGACCAACGCCCATCCGCACGCCTCCGCACGCGTCGCCATCGTCCACAACGGCATCATCGAGAATTTCCGTGAGCTGCGCGACGAATTGATCGCCAAGGGTCACAAATTCCAATCCGAGACAGACAGCGAAGTCGCGGTTCATCTCGTCACCGATTATCTCGATCAGCGAAAAACGCCGAAGGACGCGGCGAGCGAAGCAGTGCGCCGTCTGACCGGCGCCTATTCGCTCGCGATGATCTTCACCGGGCATGAGGGGCTGTTGATTGGCGCACGCAAGGGTGCACCGCTCGCGGTCGGTTACGGCGAGACCGAGGGTTATCTCGGCTCCGACGCCTTCGCGCTGGCGCCTTTCACCAATCGCGTCTCCTATCTTGAAGATGGCGATGTCGCGGTGATCGAAGGTCCCCATGTTGCGATCTACGATGCCGAAGGTCGCCCCACCAATCGTGAGATCAAGGTCACCACGGCTTCCGCCTCCATCGTCGACAAGGGCGGCAAGCGCCACTTCATGGCGAAGGAGATCGCCGAGCAGCCCGAAGTCGTCGCGCACACGCTGGCGCATTACATCGATCCCGTCGGTCCCAATGTCAGCATCGCGGAGAAGGGCGTCATCGAGGCGCTGAGCAAGGCGACCCGGCTGCTGATCTCGGCCTGCGGCACGACTTACTATGCGGGTCTCGTCGGCAAATACTGGTTCGAGAAATTCGCGCGCCTGTCGGTCGAAGTCGACGTCGCCTCCGAACTGCGCTACCGCGAGCCGGTCTACGCGACGAAAGGCGTCGCGCTCTTCATTTCACAGTCGGGCGAAACGGCGGATACGCTGGCCGCACTTCGGCACGCCAAGGAAAACGACCAGACGACTATCGCCTTGGTCAACGTGTCCGAAAGTTCGATCGCGCGCGAAGCCGACATCGTCTTACCGACATTGGCGGGGCCGGAGATCGGCGTTGCGTCGACAAAGGCGTTTACCTGCCAGCTTTCGGCGCTTGCTTCACTTGCGATCGCGGCGGGCAGGGCGCGCGGCACACTCTCCGCAGCGGAGGAAACGCGGCTCTGCTCGGCACTGCTCGAGACGCCCCGCCATATCGTCGAGATGCTGAAACTCGAGCCGAGACTGGAAGAACTCGGACAGGACATCGCCAAGGCGCGCGACGTGCTTTATCTCGGCCGCGGATCGACCTACCCGATCGCGCTCGAGGGCGCGCTCAAGCTCAAGGAGATTTCCTACATTCACGCCGAAGGCTATGCGGCGGGCGAAATGAAGCATGGTCCCATCGCGCTGATCGACGAGAATGTGCCGATCATCGTCGTTGCGCCCTCCGACGCCTTGTTCGAGAAGACGATCTCCAACATGCACGAAAGCATCGCGCGCGGCGGCAAGGTCCTGCTGATCTCCGATGCCAAGGGCATCGCCAAGGCCGGCAAAGTCTGGCAGGCGATCGAAGTTCCGACCGCCGATCCGCTGATCGCGCCGATCCTCTATTCCGTGCCGATCCAGCTCCTCGCCTATTACGCCGCCGTCGCCAAGGGCACCGACGTGGACCAGCCGCGCAATCTCGCGAAATCCGTCACGGTCGAGTGATCGCGCGCGAGATGACAGCCGGGGTCGACTCTCTATAGATTCGCCCGATGGCAATCGATCAGGACGCAATGAAGCGCGCGGCGGCCGCCAAAGCGCTGGAATACCTTACCGACGGCATGAAACTGGGCCTCGGCACGGGCTCGACGGCGGAGATTTTTCTCGAGCTTCTCGCGGCACGCGTGCGCGGCGGGCTCAACGTGATCGGCGTACCGACGTCGGAGCGTACTGCCGAGAAGGCGCGTGCTCTGGGCATTCCGCTGGCGGCTCTCGATGATCTGGCGCCGCTCGATCTGACCGTCGATGGCGCCGACGAAGCGGATCGCAAGCTCAACCTCATCAAGGGCGCCGGCGGCGCCTTGCTGCGCGAAAAAATTGTCGCGTCTTCGTCCAAGCGCATGATGGTGATCGCCGACAAGTCCAAGCTCGTGTCGCGCCTCGGAAAATTTCTGCTGCCGATCGAGGTCCTCGAGTTCGGCCAGAAGACGACGGCGGAGCGCATCCGGCAAATGCTCGCGAAGTTCGGCTATTCCGACGTGCCGGTGACGCTGCGTAGTCGCGACGGCCTGACCTTCGTCAGCGACTCCGGGAATCTGATCTACGACTGCGCGTTAGGGGCGATCAGTTCGGCGCCCAAACTCGCGGCCGCTCTTTCGGATGTGCCGGGCGTGGTCGAGCACGGCCTTTTCATTGGGGTCGCGACGACGCTCATCATCGCGCATCCGCGTAAGGTCGAGGTTATTGAAAGGGCGACGTGATCGGCACAAGGCTGCGGAGCGCACGCAGCAGCCAGTCGGGCCGTCGCTCTCGCGACACGTGCAGCGCGTAGGTGCCAGCGGCCCCATCGCACGGCACCCTGTTCTTCTCGTAGCAAAATACAATGGGTAGATGCAGCGGCGTCTGCGCCGCGCGCGTCTCGATGGGTTCGCCCGCCAAGACCCACATCATGTCTTCCATCATCTCGTAGGATTGCACGAAGTAGCCGTGGCCGATTCTGTCGCCGGGCGCCAGGGTCACGTCGACCACGTCAACGGTATGGCCCGGCGTTCGGCTGACATAGGTCAGATCGCTCATTGGCTCGCGGCCGGCGCGCGGAATTCCGCCATGCGCACTCTCGGATGCGATGAGCACCATGTCACCGGCAGACGCATAGACCGTGACGCGATGTACGCAGGCGGTCGAACGCTCCAGGAGGTGGCCGAAATCGTCATTGTAGAGCTCCGAACTCACATCCGGCGCGGCCAGGATCAGTTCATCGACGATGGGCTTACCACGCGTACGACAGGTACCGTCGAGTGCCGACAAGGCGCTCAGCGTGATGCGTGCGCCCATGCTGTGGGCGACGATGTTCATCGTGAGGCCCGCTGTCGACGTCGCCCGCAACAGTTCGATCAGGACAGGCACGGAATAACCGCTGCGCTCGATGTCCGCGGCATAGCGGTCGAACTTGCCCTCGCTGCTCCAGCTAATCAGCGCGCTGGCGCACGGCCACTGCGTGTCGGTGGCGATCTGCCCGGCGCGCAGCAGCGCGGAACGGAACGTCTGGTTATAGCCATGTACGAACATCAAGGCGGCATGACAATTGTGCAGTTCCGCCTGGTGCGCCAGGGCAGCGGCGAAGCCGGCCATTTCCGAGCGGCCAGCACAGGCGATATCGTCGCGCGTGTCGACTCCAGGCCAATCGGGTGCCACGCCCGCCACGAACGCAGACGGAATGGACAGCTTGGCGACGCCGCAGTGGGTCTCCGCGTCCCAATGCAGCCCGAAGCCGAATTTGCTGTCGTCGGGCTCGCGGTCGGTCGCAAATATCACGGCCGGATGCGCCACGGCATTACCAGGCGCCGCCCAGAGCGAGCGGATGTCGCTGGTGCGCAGCGAATCGGAGAATGTGCAGGCGAATAGTGTAAATGCTGCGCAGAGCACCAATATAATGCGCATATTCGTGATTGCCCGGCGCATTGTTCGCATTGTGGTGCGATGAAACCTCGGCTAATCGACGTTTGGCAAGCGCAAGGCTAAGGGCATGGCTCGGTACGACTACGACCTTTTCGTCATCGGCGGCGGCTCCGGCGGCGTGCGCGCCAGCCGCATGGCGGCGCTCGGCGGTGCGCGCGTGGCGCTCGCCGAAGAGTCCCGCATGGGCGGGACGTGTGTCATCCGCGGCTGCATTCCGAAGAAGATCTTCGTCTATGCCAGTCACTTCGCCGACGACTTCGCCGACTCGGTCGGTTTCGGCTGGACGGTCGGCGAGCCGAAGTTCGACTGGCCGACGTTGATCGCGAACAAGGACAAGGAGATCGCGCGGCTCGAAGCCGTCTATACCCGAAACGTCAAGGCGGCGGGTGTCGAGATCTTCGCCGACCGTGCCGTGTTCGAGGATCCGCATACGCTGCGTCTTTTGAACGACAATCGCACCGTCACGGCGGATAAGATCCTGATCGCGACGGGCAATCGCCCGACGCGCGAGCTGGGCACCAGCCACATGATCCCCGGCGGCAATCTCTGCATCACCTCGAACGAAGCATTCCATCTCGAGACGTTGCCGAAGCGCATCCTGGTCGCCGGCGGCGGCTACATCGCGCTCGAATTCGCACACATCTTTCATGGATTGGGCTCGAACGTTTCGCTCATCTATCGCGGTGAAAAGGTGCTGCGCGGCTTCGACGACGATATCCGCGATAGCGTTCATGACTCGATGGAACGGCGCGGCATGCATGTCGCGCTCGACTGCGAATTCACCAAGATCGAGAAGCGCGGCGACACGCTGCACGCCGAGACCAACAAGGGCGATGTCATCGAGGCCGACCAGATTATGCTGGCGATCGGACGCGCGCCAAACACCGAAATGCTGCATGTCGAGAAGGCGGGCGTCGAACTCGGCAAGCGCGGCGAAGTCACGGTCGACCGCTTTTCACGCACCAGCGCCGAGCACATCTATGCCATCGGCGACGTGACCGACCGCGTGCAGCTCACGCCGGTCGCGATCCACGAGGCGATGTGCTTTGCGAAGACGGCGTTCGAGGGCCTGCCCACAGCGCCCGATCATCAGAACATCGCGACCGCGGTGTTCACGACGCCGGAAATCGGTGTCGTCGGCATGAGCGAGATGAAGGCGCTCGGCATGGGCCACACGATCGATGTCTACAAATCGACGTTTCGTCCCCTGCGCCACACCATGACCGGCAAGGACGAGAAAATGATGGTGAAGCTCGTCGTCGATCAGAAGACCGACAAGGTGCTCGGCTGCCACATCTTCGGACAGAGTGCGGCCGAGATCATCCAGATCGTTGGCCTCGCCGTCAGGATAGGCGCGACCAAGGCGCAGTTCGACGAGACGGTCGCGGTGCATCCGACCGCGGCCGAGGAACTCGTGACCATGCGCACGAAGAGCTATTCGAAGGCGCCGTGACGCCTAACCTCTCCAGCAAGCGGGACAGGTAAACCGGCTTAACCTCTGCTTCGTCAGAGTGGCGTTGCGAACCACCAGCGATGACCTTCGCGATCGCGAGCGCCATACTCGCGCTGGCCATACTCCTGGTTCCTCGGCTCGGAATCGATCGTCGCGCCGGCGGCGCGGGCACGCTCGTAATGTGCATCCACGTCCGCGACGTGAACGACAAGTCCCGAACTTGCGGTAGCTTTCTGCGGCGCGCTCATTCCGTGCGTTGCGGTGACCCTATGAATCCAGATCACGTTGTCGCCGTGATGCACCTCGGCGTGAATGACGGCACCGTTGCCGTCACGGTCCTGTCTGCCCTCGCGAAATCCGAATGCCTTCACGAGAAAGTTCTGACCAGCAACGATGTCTTCGTAGACGAGCACGGGGATGATCTTTTCAACACTCATGCTCGTTTCTCCTCTCGGCCAAGATGATCCTGCTAGTTCATCCTTTCGATGATGATGGCCGGCGCCATGCCGCCACCGGCGCACATCGTGACGAGGCCGCGCTTCAAATCGCGCCGCTCCAGTTCGTCGAGCATGGTGCCGATCAGCATCGAGCCGGTCGCGCCGATCGGATGACCGAGCGCCATGGCGCCGCCATTCACATTGACCTTGGCGCGGTCGAGCTTCAGGTCGCGGATGAACTTCTCGGCGACGACGGCGAACGCCTCGTTGATCTCGAAGAGGTCGATGTCCTCGAGCGTCAGCCCCGCCCTGGCGAGAACGCGCTTCGCCGCCGGAACCGGCGCATTCAGCATCAACGTCGGGCAATCGCCCTGGTTGGCGCACGCCACCACGCGGGCGCGTGGCGTCATGCCGTGCTTCTTGGCGTAATCGGGTGAGGCCAGCAGCACAGCAGCGGAGCCGTCGACCACGCCGGATGAATTGCCGGCGTGATGGATGTGCGTGATCTTGAGGTCGGGATATTTCTGCAAGATCAGCTTGCGGAAGGTCAGACCGTTCTGATCGAGCGGCACATCCGCCAGCTGTTCGAAAGATGGCTTCAGTTGCGACAAGCCTTCGAGCGTCGTATTCGGGCGCGGAAATTCCTCGTGATCGAGAGCGACGGTGCCGTCGTCGCGGTGCACAGCGACGAGACTCTTGCTGAAATGACCGGCAGCGATGGCCGCGGCGGCGCGCTTCTGGCTTTCCAAGGCGAGCTGGTCGACGGCTTCGCGCGTGATGCCTTCCATCGTCGCGATCGCATCGGCGCAAACGCCCTGGTTGGTCTGCGGATGCATCTCGCGCAGATGCAGATTGCCGGTGTCGAACAGGGGCGGGCCATCGCTTGCATCGCGGCGGTTCGGCATCGACATCATCTCGGTGCCGCCAGCCACCACGAGATCGGCCATGCCCGCCATGATGCTCTGCGCTGCCATGTTCACCGTGGTGATGCCGGAGCCGCAGAAGCGGTCGAGGGTTACGCCGCTGCTGCGCACGTCATAACCGGCGTCGAGCGCCGACATGCGGCCGAGATCACAGCTCTGCGGTCCGCGTTGCGAGCTCGTGCCCCAGATCACGTCGTCGACTTCGGAGGTGATGAGGTCGTTGCGCTTGGCGAGTGCCCGAAGCACCGTCGAGCCCAGCCGTTGCGGATGGATTTGCGACAAGGCGCCCTTGGGATATTTCCCGATGCCGCGCGGCGTGCGGCAGGCGTCGATGATCAGGGCGTCGGTCATGGGTTATCTCCAATATTATATGCGCCCATCGAGGCGCTATTGAGGGGCGTCCGTCAAGGGTGACTTTGGGGCAGCTGCCTGCGTTTAACCTCTCCCGTTCACGGGAGAGGTTGGTCCATGCGAAGCATGGTCCGGGTGAGGGCACGCCCGGCGAAGGATTTGTTCAGTGACGCCGGCGACGTTTTCGAAGACATCCTGGTTTGTGAAACGCAGCACCTTCCAACCTTTTTCGCGCAAGAATGCCTCGCGTCGGCGATCATGCATCAGCTCCTCGACTGTCCAATGTGTCGCGCCGTCAATTTCAATGACAAGTCGCCCTCGGATGTGAACGAAGTCCGCAATATAGGGTCCGATCGGGTGCTGCCGACGAAATTTGAAACCATGCACATTGGCTTCGCGAAGTCTGGACCAGAGAACCACCTCCGCCTTGGTCATGAGCTTTCGAAGGGCCCTCGCGCGTTTTCTCGATTGAGATTCGTCGTCGCGCATCACTCCCCTCACCCGGAAATGCTGCGCATTTCCGACCTCTCCCGTTCACGGGAGAGGTTAACGTGATGCCTGTCTCAAGAGTGTGCGATTGTGCTGTAAATTGAAGCGCGCGGGTAACCTCTCCCGCTTGCGGGAGAGGTCGACGCTGCGCAGCAGCGTCGGGTGAGGGGAACTAAATCTGGACCTTGCGGCCTTCCCAGAAGGGCTTGCGCACCTCGCCGCGCTTGATCTTGCCGGCGGCGCTGCGCGGCAGCTCGGCAACGAAGTCGATCGAGCGCGGCACCTTGAAGCCGGCGAGCTTCGGGCGCACGAAATCGACGATCTCCTTCTTCAGCGCATCGCTCGGTACTTGACCGTGCTTGAGCATGATGACGCTCTTCACCTCTTCGCCCCATTCCTTGTTCGGCACGCCGATGGTGCAGACGTCCTCGACGGCCGGATGCTTGATGATCTCGTTGTCGACTTCCTGCGGATAGATGTTGACGCCGCCAGAGATGATGATCTCCGCCGAACGGCCGGTGAGAAAGAGATAATCGTCCTCGTCGAAATAGCCGATGTCGCCGAGCGTGAAGAATTCGCCGCGATGCGCGCTCGCCGTCTTCGTCTCGTCTTTATAATAGCGGAATGGATTGGCCTGGTTGGTTTCGTGATAGATGAGACCGGCCTTGCCCTGCGGAAGCTCGTTTCCTTCCTCGTCCATGATCTTCACGCGCAGCAAGGTCGGACGCTTGCCGACGCTGCCGGGCTTGCGCAGCCACTCCTCGGGCGTGATGACGAAGCCGGCGCCGCCCTCGCTGCCGGCATAATATTCGTAAAGGATCGGGCCCAGCCACTCGATCATCGCGCGCTTGACTTCAGGCGGGCAGGGTGCGGCGCCATGCACGAAATAGCGCACCGACGAAAGATCGTACTTCTTCTTGAGCGCGTCCGGCGCCGCCAGCATGCGCTGGAACATGATCGGCACCATGTGCGCGTGCGTGACGCGCCGTTCCTGGATGGTGCGAAACACGTCCTCGGTGTCCCACTTCTCGCCGATGAAGGTGATCGGCACGCCGCTCGCTTGCGGAATAGCGATGTCGAACGCCAGCGGCGCGGCGTGATAGCCGGGCCCGACGCACATCTGCACGTCCTTGTCGGGATCGTAATTCGGGTTGGTGCCGGCATACATCGGCGGTGTGGCGACGCCATGCGGGCGATGTACGCCTTTCGGCCGTCCCGTCGTGCCGGAGGTATAAAGCATCTGGCTGCCGATGATCGGATCGATGATGTCCGACGCATCTTCGCCGTAAAGCGCATCCTCATAGGGCGTGAAGCCGTCGGCTTGGCCGCCGACCGAAAGCTTGAGCGCGATGCCGGGCGCGAGCTTCACCGCCTCATGGATCGTATCGAACTTTGTCTCGGCGACGAGGGCGCGCGCTTCGCAGTCGGCCAGGATGTATGCAATTTCGCTCGCCGCGAGATGCCAGTTCACCGGCGTGATGCGAAGCCCGATGCGGCGCGACGCATTCAGCGTCTCGATGAACTCGGCGCGGTTGCTGCAGAAAAGCGCGATCGAGTCGCCGGGCTTCAAACCTTCCTTGCGGAAGACGCGCGCCAGGCGGTTGGAATTCTCGTTGATCTGGCGATAGGTGCGCGTACCGAAGCGGTCCCACACCGCGACTCTTTCCGGCTTTATCTGCGCCCAAAAAGCGCTGACCATGCCCACCCCGGCATGGGCCACCAGTTTCTCGATGAACGCCTGATCCATTGTTCCTCCGGCCGTCCGTTCCCGTTGGCCGCAAATTCCGGGAGTTACGCTAGCGTCGCAGGCACGGCTTGGCCACACTCAACCCCAAGCGAACGATTGTCGCGGGGTACCGCAATTGCGATCAAGCGGCGCGATTTTGGGCGCGGTACGCTCGCTCCGATCGGAGAAGAACGATGTCGCTGGCGAACCGGGCGCTCTGGACCATAGACAGGAACCTGACGGGTGACTTGACGCTCACCAAGGTCGCGGAGAATTGCGGTGTGTCGCGCTATCACCTGGCGCATGCCTTCGGCGAAACCACCGGCATGTCGGTGATGGAATATGTGCGTGGCAGAAGGCTGAGCGAAGCGGCGAACAATCTCGCCAAGGGCGCCTCCAACATTCTCGATCTGGCTCTGGACTATGGCTACGCATCGCATGAGGCGTTTTCGCGCGCCTTCCGCACGCAGTTCGGGATGACACCCGAGGAGGTCCGCAAGAAGGCGACGACCGAAGGACTTCCCGTCGTCACGCCGGTGAAGGCGGAGGAGGGCGCGCGGCCCGCCATCGCGCCGGTGCGCAGCGAACGCCTCGGCGAAATGAAGTTCGTCGGCCTCTGCGAGCACGTGCCGTTCTCGCAGCTGCAGAACATCGCATCGCAGTGGCAGCGCTTCATGCCGCACTATGGCGAGATCGAGAACAAGGCGCATCCCATTCCCGCCGGCGTCAGCACCAATCTCGATGAGGAAGGCAATTTCGACTACATCTGCGCCGTCGAGGTGAAGCGTTTCGGCGCGCTGCCCAAGGGTTTGATGCAGATCACGCTGCCGCCTCAGACCTACACCGTCTTTCGTCATGACGGTCACATCTCGGAGATCGGCCAGACGTATCATGCCATCTGGAACGATTGGGTGCCCGATGGCGGGCGCAAGATCGCCGATGCCGCCAGCATCGAACGTCACATGGAAACTTTCGACACGCGCACCGGTTATGGCGGCGTCGAGATCTACATTCCGATGATGGCTTGATCCTGATAGGTTGAATCATGCCTCTCGCAGCGGACATCGCAGAGTTCTACACCCGGCCCGGCCGCATGACCGACACCGGCGCGCTCGATGCGCTTCTGAAAGATGTGCCCAGCGACATTCCCGGCATGGTCGCGTTCATCCAGAATCTGCTGCTGCATGTGCACTGGGCCGCGCGCTATGGCGCGACGCTTTCGCCCGAACGGCGCGACGAACAGAATGTGCGCTCGACGACCGACATGCTGGCGCTCATGCGGCGCCACGATGGACGGCCGCTCCGTGATGCACGCGCGCTTGAGAAACGCGCCGTCGGGACGTGCCGCAACTTCTCCGTTTTTGGCACCGCACTGTTTCGTCGTGCCGGAATCCCGTCGCGCTCCCGTGTCGGCTTCGGTGCCTATTTCAACAAGGGAACCTTCGAAGACCATTGGGTGATCGAATATTGGAATGGCACGGCGTGGCAATTGCTCGACGCCCAGATCGACGACAAGCAGCGCGACATCCTGCAGCTCACGTTCGACACGCGGGACGTGCCGCGTGATCAGTTCGTCATCACCGGCGATGCCTGGCAGAAGTGCCGGAGCGGCAAGGCCGATCCGAAGAGCTTCGGCATCTTCGATCTGCGCGGACTATGGTTCATCGCAGGCAACGTGATGCGCGATTTCGCCTCGCTCAACAATGAAGAGATGCTGCCCTGGGACGTCTGGGGCCCGATGATCATGTCCGATGATTTGATCACGCCGGAGAAGTTCGCCCTATTCGACAAGTTGTCGGAACTCGCGCTCGATCCCGATCGGCGTTTTGCCGACATCCGCGCACTTTATGCCAAGGACGCGTCGGTGCGCGTTCCGGCCGAAGTCTTCAACGTCGAGCGCAAGCGCGGCGAGCCTGCCAACTAGCACCGTTCTGTGCTGGCTGAATGGTTAAGTCATCCTCGGTGTCATGGCCCGGGAATCCGGGCCACCCAGGTGATCGAGGGTGTCAATCATCAAGGAAAGCCGCAGATTCGATTTCGAGGTCCTGCGATGTGTCAACTGGGCGGCCCGCACTCCGGCGGGCCGTGACAAGAATGGGTAAAATCCTCCGGCTGGCAAAGCGTTCATGCTTCCCATATATCCACAGGCCGAAAGAAGGAGGTTCGCGTGGCCCAGGCTTGGTCCCCGCAAAGCTGGCGTTCGAAGCCCATCCGGCAGGTTCCGTCCTATCCGGACGCCGCCGTGCTGGCTGCTGTCGAAGCGAAGCTCAAGACGCATCCGCCGCTGGTCTTCGCCGGCGAGGCGCGCAACCTCATGGCCGGTCTCGCACAGGTCGCGGAGGGCAAGGCTTTCCTGCTCCAAGGCGGCGACTGCGCCGAGAGCTTCGCCGAGTTCCATCCCGACAATATCCGCGACATGTTCCGCCTCTTGCTGCAGATGGCGGTCGTCCTGACCTTTGCGGCCGGCGTTCCGGTGGTGAAGGTCGGCCGCATCGCCGGACAGTTCGCCAAGCCGCGCTCCGACGATTTCGAAACACGTGACGGCGTCACGCTTCCGTCCTATCGCGGCGACAACATCAATGGCGGCGAGTTCACGGCCGAAGCGCGGGCAGCCGATCCGAAGCGCTTGCTGGAGGCCACTGCTCAGTCAGCCGCGACACTCAATCTTCTGCGCGCCTTCGCGTCCGGCGGCTACGCCGACCTGCACAATGTCCACGGTTGGATGCTGGGCTTTATCGCGGGATCGCCGGCCGGCGAACAATATAAAGGTCTCGCGTCGCGCATCACGGAAACGCTGGAGTTCATGGCGGCGTGCGGCATCACGCCAGAATCAGTACCGCAGCTTCGCACCACCGACTTCTATACGAGTCACGAAGGCCTCTTGCTCAACTACGAGCAGGCGATGACACGCGTCGATTCCACGAGCGGCGACTGGTACGACACCTCCGCCCACATGCTCTGGATCGGCGATCGCACACGCCAGCTCGACGGCGCGCATGTCGAATTCATGCGCGGCATCAAGAATCCGATCGGGCTCAAGTGCGGACCGAGTCTTTCCGAAGACGAGCTGCTCAAGCTCATCGCCGTGCTCAATCCGGAGAACAAGCCCGGTCGCCTCACGCTGATCGCGCGCTTCGGCTCCGACAAGGTCGCCGACAAGCTGCCGCCGCTGGTGCGCGCGGTGAAGCGCGAAGGTCAGAGCGTGGTCTGGTCCTGCGATCCGATGCACGGCAACACGATCAAGTTGCAGTCTGGCTTCAAGACACGTCCGGTCGACCGCATTCTCGAGGAGGTGCGCACCTTCTTCGCCGTGCATCGTGCGGAAGGAACGCATGCCGGAGGCGTGCACTTCGAGCTGACGGGGCAGGATGTGACTGAGTGTTTGGGCGGCGCGCAGGCGATCAAGGAGATCGACCTGCACGATCGCTACCAGACGGCCTGCGATCCGCGATTGAACGCCAGCCAGTCGCTCGAACTTGCGTTTCTGATGGCGCAGGGAATCCGCGCCGAACGGATGAAGTCCGACCGGTTCGCAGCGTCTGCATAGGAATTCCGTGCTGCTCATGCTTCGACAAGCTCAGCATGAGGGTCTTTTGGAATGACCTCATCCTGAGCTTGCCGAAGGATGAGGGTTGAGGGGCAATTCTGATGGGCGTGGCGCGCCTGCTAGCGAAAGGGTGGCTGGTGTTCTGCGCCTTCGCAGGCGCGCATGCCATTCATCTGGCGCTGGCGCGCGGTGAACCGCCGCTCGACGCGCTCCAGGAAATCGGCGTCTGCATTTTTCTCTTCGCCGCGATGGGGCTCTTGTTCATCGCCGGTTTCGGACTTGCGCCGGGCGGTAGGGCAGGCTTCCTGCGCCGCCTGAAGCCGCAACACTTGACGCCCGGCTTCAACGAGGTCGTCTTCCTCGTCTTCGTCGTGTCCAGCTTCGCCAATCAGCTTTTCGTGGCGCCGCTCTATATGGGAAGCCCCGCCGAACACGCGGTTCAGGCCACGCTCTCATTCTTCGTGCCGGGACAGAATGCGTTGCAGAATGCGCTCGAGACCTGCAGCCTCGATGGCGGGCGCATCTTCGCCTCGGGAACCGCCTGGCTGCTCGCGATCATTTTTCTGGCCTCGGCGTTATCGCGCGTGCGCATGGCATCCGGCATCATCCGCATCGAACGCATGGCGCGCGCGCCGACGATCGGGCCGACCACAACCGCCGTCATCTTCGGGATCGTCGCGATCGTCTCGTTCCAGCTTCTCTTCGTCGGCTCGGCTTATCCCTGGCTCGCCTGCAGCGCCTTTACCGACATCACCGGCGCCGTCCTGATCGGCCTCGCACCGCTGATGCTGTCCTATTTGATCTTCGCGGCGCTCGCGACGCTCCGCGCCAGCGCACCGGATCATAAATAGCAGCCGCGTCAGAGATCGATGTCGCGGGGTTTATTGGGCGCGCGCTCGAAGTCGAAATCGCCGCCCTTCGGCATCGACAATAGGTGTTCGACAAAGCTCCGCTGCTTGCCCGCCTTCGTCGCCCTTCGCTTTCTGAATTGCCGTTCGAACAATTCCACGTTAACGAGCACGGCGACGGGCTTACCGCGTTTGGTGATGGTTTGCGGAGCACGGCGAGCGGCGGTCACCACTTCGCTGAAGTGAGTCTTAGCGTTCTGAAGTGACCATTGGGCCATGTCACAGCCTAGCCAGAAAATCGGGCTAGGCTATGCACAGCAATTCTTGCTCCGTCAAACCGCCTTGTCGGGGCCGACGCGCACCACCATCTTGCCGAGGTTTTCGCCCTTGAAGAGGCCGATGAAAGCTTTGGGCGAATTCTCGACGCCGTCGACGACGGTCTCGCGCCACTTCATCTTGCCTTCCTTCGCCCAGCGCGTCATGTCGCGATGAAAGTCCGCTTGCATGTCGGTGTGGTTGGAGACGATGAAGCCTCTGAGCGTCAGGCTGAGACCGATCGCCATCGCGAGATTGCGCGGGCCGGGCATGAGCTCCGTCGCATTATAAATGTCGATCATGCCGCAAAGCGCGATGCGCCCGTTCTGCCGCATATTGTTGAGCGCGGCTTCGAGATGCGCGCCGCCGACATTCTCGAAATAGACGTCGATGCCTTCGGGGAACGCGCGCGCCACGGCGGCGTTGAGATCGCCAGCGGTCTTGTAGTTGATCGCCTGGTCGACACCGAGTTCCTTCAGATATTTCACCTTCTCGTCGGAACCGGCCGAGCCGACGACATAACAGCCCTTCGCCTTGGCGACCTGACAAGCGACAGATCCGACGGCGCCCGATGCCGCCGACACAAACACGCGCTCGCCATCTTTCAACGCGGCGATGCGCAAGAGGCCGACATAGGCGGTCATGCCCGGCATGCCCATCGCGCCGAGATAGGATTGGATCGAGACTTGCGGATCGAACTTCTGCACATCCTGGCCGCCGGAGACATACCACTCGCGCCAGCCATTCATGCTCTGGACGAAATCGCCGACTTTGAGCTTGTCGTTGCCGTTGGATGCAACCACCTGGCCGACGGCGCCGCCTTGCAGGACCTGGCCGATCTGGAACGGCGGGACATAGCTTTTGCGGTCGACCATGCGACCGCGCATGTAGGGATCCACAGAAATGTAGCTGTTTCGGACCAGCACCTGGCCGGCCCCCGGGGAGGGCACCGGGGTCTCGGCGACCTCGAAATTATCGGCGGTGGGAAGGCCGACGGGGCGGCTTTTCAGGCGGATTTCGTGGTTTTTCTGGTTGTCCATAGGACGTCTCCTGATGCGGGTAAGGGTTTGATATCAAGGCGGTTAACCTAGCAGCGAGGCCATGTGTAACAAGACGAAACATTTTATGAGTCGCCTCGCCGCCGCCCACCTGCCCTTATCTCCCTGTATTTCCGAAGAGATTCGTTTTTGGCTCCCTTGAGGATTCGCAACGGCGATAAGCTTAAGGCCGCGGTGATTGGCGCCGGTGCGTTCGGCCGTCATCACGCCTCGAAATATCGCGGCATCGAGGGCGTGGAACTCATCGCCATCGCCGATCCGTGTCCGGAAGTGCGCAAGGCTTCGCTGGCAAATCATGGTGTACAGGCCGTCGCGGACTGGCGCGATCTTCTCGGCAAGGTCGATCTCGTCAGCGTCTGTTCGCCGGCGGTCACGCATGCCGCGATCGTGCGCGCGTTTCTGAACTCGGGCGCGAACGTGCTTGTCGAGAAGCCGATCGCCACCAGTCTCGAAGATGCCGACGCACTGGTCGCGCTCGCCCGCAGTACCGGACGCGTCCTCACCGTCGGTCACCAGGAACGTTTCGTCTTCGCCGGAACCGGCCTGCTCGACAGCACCGAAATTCCGCTCGATGTCTCGTGCTGGCGCATGGGTCCCTGGACGGGTCGCAGCGCCGACGTCAGCGTGGTCTTGGATCTCATGATCCACGATCTCGATCTGGTCCATCAGCTGGTGCCCTATTCGGTGCGCAACGTTTCGGCCCGCGCGACTGCGCAGCATGGCTTGCTCGCCGATGAAGTCACAGCGTCGGTGACTTTCGCCAACGGCACCGCCGCGCATCTCGAAACCAGCCGCATCTCGGAACAGCGTCGCCGCGGCATGCGCGCCGAGTATCGCGACGGTGTGATCGAGATCGACTTCATCACCCGCAAGGTCAAGAACACCACGCCTCGCGCGCTCAAGGCGCTCGAGATGGGCGACCCCCTGGCCGAGTCGGTTGCCGCCTTCGTGCTTTCGGTGCGCCATGGCGCGCCGCCCTTGGTGCGTCCGCAGGAAGCGCGCCGCGCCCTTCAGACCGCGCTTCTGATCGACGATGCCGCCGATCATGGACCAGATGCCCGTGCGCGCGAGGCATATGTGGCCGTCGCAGCAGCCCGCTGATCTAGCCTTTTGCTGGCCCGAATTGCGCGCTAAAGACCGTGCATGACGGACCGCTTTCGCATCGCGCTTGCCCAGCTCAATCCCGTGATGGGCGACATCCACGGCAATCTCACCCGTGCGCGCGCCGCGCGTGCGGAAGCCGCGAAGGCCAAGGCCGACGTCATTCTCTTTTCCGAGCTCTACATTGTCGGCTATCCGCCGGAGGATCTGGTCCTGAAGCCGGCGCTGCAGTCGGATGCGCGCGAAGCGATCGAGAAGTTCGCCAAGGATACCGCCGACGGTGGCCCGGCAGTGCTCGTCGGCGCGCCCTGGGTCGAGAACGACAAGCTCTACAACGCCTTTCTTCTGCTCGACGGCGGCAAGATCGCGGGCCGCACCTTCAAATACGACCTGCCCAACTATGGCGTGTTCGACGAGAAGCGCGTCTTTGCGGCGGGTCCCTTGCCAGGCCCGTTCAGCATCCGCAGCGTGCGCATCGGCGTGCCGATCTGCGAGGACATCTGGACCTCCGAAGTCACCGAATGCCTGTGCGAGACCGGTGCGGAAATTCTCGCCGTGCCGAACGGCTCGCCGTTCGAGGCCGGGAAAGAAGACGTGCGCGCCAACTTGATCGCGGCGCGCGTCAGCGAGACCAAGCTGCCGCTGATCTATCTGAACCAAGTTGGCGGCCAGGACGAGCTCGTCTTCGATGGGGGCTCGACAGTGGTCAACGCCGACTTGTCGACCGCGATCGTCATGCCATCATGGCGGGAGAGTCTCGTCATGTCCGAGTGGACGCGCAAAGGCGCGACCTGGGTGTGTGCCGCGGGCGAGCGCGCCGCGAGCGAGGAACGCTCGCACTCTGTCTATCATGCGATGATGCTGGGCCTGCGCGACTATGTGAACAAAAACCGCTTCTCCGGCGTCGTGCTCGGTCTTTCGGGCGGCATCGACTCCGCGCTTTCCGCTGCTGTCGCAGTCGATGCGCTCGGCAAGGATCGCGTGCGCTGCGTCATGCTGCCGTCGCGCTATACCTCGAAGGACAGTCTCGACGATGCGGCCGAATGTGCGGGCCTGCTCGGCGCGCCTTACGACACGGTCGAGATCGAAGGCGTGGTCGAGGCGTTTGGCAGCGCACTCGCGCCCACCTTCTCGAACCGGCGCGCCGACACGACCGAGGAGAACATCCAGAGCCGCGCGCGCGGCGTCATCCTCGTGGCGATCTCCAACAAGTTCGGGCCGATGGTCTTGACCACCGGCAACAAGAGCGAGATGAGCGTCGGCTACGCCACGCTCTATGGCGACATGTGCGGCGGCTACAATGTGCTGAAGGACATCTACAAGACCGAAGTCTTTCGGCTGGCGCGTTGGCGCAACCAGTTCGTGCCCGCGGGCGCGCTCGGACCGCCTGGCCGCGTCATTCCCGAGCGCATCATCACCAAAGCGCCGACCGCGGAACTGCGCGAGAACCAAAAGGATGAGGATTCGCTCCCGCCCTACGAGATGCTCGACGGCATCCTCGAATGCCTGGTCGAGAATGAGATGACGTTCGAAGACACCTGCGCCAAGGGTTATCACCCCGCAACGGTCAAGCGCATCGAGCAGCTGCTCTATGTCAGCGAGTACAAGCGCCGCCAGGCGCCGCCGGGCGTGAAGATCTCGGCGCGCAATTTCGGCCGCGACCGGCGCTATCCCATCACCAATGCGTTCCGCGATGCGCGCGATTGATTCCAAAAAGACTCCCTCTCCCACTTTGGGGGAGAGGGCCGGGGTGAGGGGGCGTCGCCAGCGCGCGCGTCTTGCACCACCCCCTCACCCTTACCCTCTCCCCCAAAGTGGGAGAGGGGATGGACGTAGCGCATGACCATCACCGTCCGGACCGCGCCATCGCCGACCGGCTATCTCCATGCCGGAACCGGACGCGTGGCGGTACTCAATGTGCTGTTCGCGAAGAAGAACGGCGGCAAGCTGATGCTGCGCATCGACGACACCGACGACACGCGCTCGACGAAGGAATACGAAGACGCGATCCGCGAGGATTATGCCTGGCTCGGGATCGCGCATGACGTCTTCGCGCGCCAGTCCGACCGCGTCGCGCAGTATGGCGAGGCGGCCGAGAAATTGAAAAGCTCGGGCCGACTCTATGCGGCTTATGAAACGGCAGCCGAACTCGAGCGCAAGAGGAAGCGCCAGATGGCGGCGCACAAGCCGCCGGTCTATGACCGCGCTGCGCTGTCCCTGAGTGCGGCCGACATCGCGAAATTCGAGGCCGAAGGTCGAACGCCGCATTGGCGCTTCAAGCTCAGCCACCGGAAAGTGGCATGGAACGACCTCATCCGCGGGCCCGTGGAGATCGATACCTCTTCGCTCTCCGACCCGGTGCTGATCCGCGAGGACGGGCGCTTCCTCTACACGTTGCCCTCGGTCGTGGACGACATCGACTTTGCCATCACGCATGTCATCCGCGGCGAGGATCACGTCACCAACACCGCACCGCAGATCGAGATCTTCGAGGCGCTGGGCGCGCCGGTGCCGGCCTTCGCGCACTATCCGCTTTTCATCCTGCCCGGCGGCGAAGTGCTGTCGAAGCGCCTCGGCTCGCTGTCGCTGCGTGCCATTCGCGAGGAGGGGATCGAGGCGCTCGCGCTCGCCTCCTATCTCGCCAAGATCGGGACGTCCGACGCGATCGAGCCGCGCGCCTCGCTTGATGCCCTGGCTGCCGACTTCGCGCTGGAAAAGATCGCGCGCGCGCCGGCGCATTTCGATGTCGCCGAGCTTCTCGTGCTCAACGGCAAGCTGCTCCATCTCCTGCCGTATGACGCCGTCGCGGAGCGTCTCACCGCGCTCGGTGTTGCCGGCGGGGCAGTGTTCTGGGAGACGGTGCGGCCGAACCTAACCAAGCTCGAAGACGCTGTGCTGTGGTGGCGCGTGGTCAACGGACCCGTCACGCCGGTGATCGAAGACGAGAAAGTGACTGCGGTTGCCGCAGCGCTTCTGCCGAGCGAACCCTGGGACGAAAACACATGGGGCGCACTGACCAAGCCGGTGGCGGAAGCGACTGGCAGCAAGGGTCGGGCGCTCTTTCACCCTCTGCGCCTTGCCTTGACGGGACGCGGCGATGGACCGGAATTGAAAAAGCTGCTACCGCTTATCGGACGCGCGAGAGCCCTTGCGCGCCTCAAAGGGGAAACGGCGTGATCCTTCGCCGCCACATTATCCGGACCCTGATTTGCGGCTGACGCCGCAAAAACCCTCTCGCTCGCCCATACCTCCGATGTTCCCTTACCTCTCCCGTTCACGGGAGAGGTCGAAAATGCAAAGCATTTTCGGGTGAGGGGACGATCATCGCAAATCACGCTATGACTCAGGCCATGACCATTCGGCTCTACAACACGCTGACGAAGTACAAGGACGTGTTCGATCCAATAGATCCCACGAATGTGCGGATGTATGTCTGCGGGCCGACGGTCTACGACTTCGCGCATATCGGCAACGCGCGGCCGGTCATCGTGTTCGACGTGCTCTTCCGCCTCTTGCGTCACGTCTATGGCGACAACCATGTCACCTACGTCCGCAACATCACCGACATCGACGACAAGATCAACGCGCGCGCGCTCGAGCGCCGCGGCAACCGTGACATCCTGACTGCGCTGCGCGAACTGACGGAAGACACGCAGGCTGTCTATCTCGAGGACGTCTCGGCGCTCGGCAACCTGCCGCCGACCTACACGCCGCGCGCCACCGAACACGTGGCGCAAATGGTCACGATGATTGCGCGGCTGATCGCGGCCGGCCACGCTTATGTCGCGGAAGGCCATGTGCTGTTCGACGTCTCGTCGAAGTCGGATTACGGCAAGCTCGCACGCCGCTCGCTGGTCGACATGATCGCGGGCGCGCGGATCGAAGTCGCGCCCTACAAGAAGAATGCGATGGACTTCGTCTTGTGGAAACCGTCCGACGACGACACGCCGGGCTGGGACAGTCCGTGGGGCCGAGGGCGTCCAGGCTGGCACATCGAGTGCTCGGCCATGGCGCGCGAATATCTCGGCGAGACGTTTGACATCCATGGCGGCGGCATCGATCTCGTCTTCCCGCATCACGAGAACGAAATCGCGCAGAGCGAAGGCGCGCACAACGACCGGCCGTTGGCGAATGTGTGGATGCACAACGGCTTTCTCAACGTCGAAGGCGAGAAGATGTCGAAGTCGTTGGGCAACTTCGTCACCATCAATGCGCTGTTGAAGGATTGGCCGGGCGAAGTGCTGCGATTCAACATGCTTCGGTCGCACTACCGCCAGCCGATGGACTGGACCGTCGCCGGCATGAACGAGAGCTGGAAGACGCTCGAACGTTTCTATGGCGTGAGCGAGCCGCTCGCCGATCCCAGGCTTGGCGAGGCGTTCCTCGACGCCTTGTCCGACGATCTCAACACGCCGCAGGCGATCGCCGAACTGCATAAGGGGAGCGACCTCGAACTCGCGGGTGGACTTGGCCTCCTCGGATTCTCCAACACGCAGATCCGCATCGAAGCGAAGAAGGAAGTCGACACGGTCGCCATCGCCGACGCGATCGTGGCGCGCAACGCGGCGCGCCAGGCGAAGAACTTCAAGGAGTCCGACCGCATCCGCGACGAACTGGCAGCGAAGGGAATCCTGCTCAAGGACGGTCCCAGCGGCACGACCTGGGAGGTGAAGCGATGACGTCACGCCAACCCCTCCAACCGTCATGGCCGGGCTTGACCCGGCCACCCAGCGCGCTCGCGTCCGCGAGCGCATGTGAGTCATCTCGGCGCGCCGACGCGCGCCGGCTGGGTGGGCAGCTCGGGCTTGTCCTCTGGCCGCGCTTCTCGCGGACCAGAGGAGCCGCCCATGGTGATAATATGTTTGTTTTCAAGCACTTAAAATTTTTCGCTCCGACACTATTCCTATTATTGAATTCATTCCTATATAGGGCAGATGGACCAGAGCGCCCTCACGCACCCCGTTTCCCCCGTCATCGCGGCGGCGCTTTTGCGCGCGCCACGGTGTCGACCGGGGGGAGGGGGTGGCGAGAAACGAGAAAAAGCGACGAACAATTTTATTACCGAAGGCCGGCGTGTGGGCGCACGTCGCCGCAATCGCAATGCGCTGCGCCATGGTCGCCGTTCGGCGGCATATCGCGAGAACCGCAAGGCGCTCCGCGAACAGCGCAAGGCGCTTCACCGCATGCTCGCCCGCGCCCGTGCGCATGGCCGACTGACGCGCGAAACCACGCGAACGCTCAATGCGCAGCTCGACCAATCTCGTCTCCAATCTCGTCATGGCCGGGTTCAACCCGGCCACCCAGCGCGCTCGCGTCTGCGAGCGCAAGAAATGTTATTTGGCGCGCCGATGCGCGCCGGATGGGTGGGCGGCTCAGGGCCGCCCATGACGAGTTTGCGGATGACGAAAAATGACCAAGGAGCGTCTCTACCTCTTCGACACGACGCTGCGCGACGGAGCGCAGACGCAGGGCGTCGACTTCTCGGTCGAGGACAAGCGCCAGATCGCACTGGCGCTCGATACGCTCGGCGTCGATTACATCGAGGGCGGCTGGCCTGGCGCGAACCCGACGGACACCGCGTTTTTCTCCGAGCGTCCGCCGCTCAAAAAAGCGCGCTTCACCGCTTTCGGCATGACCAAGCGTTCGGGACGGAGCGCCGCCAACGATCCAGGGCTCTCGGCGATCCTCGATGCCAAGGCCGACGCGGCGTGCCTCGTCGGCAAGACCTGGGACTTTCACGTCGACGTCGCGCTCGAGATCCCACGCTCCGAAAACATCGACGCTATCGCGGAATCGATCGCGGCGGTGGTGGCGAAGAAGCGCGAAGCCCTGTTCGACGCAGAACATTTCTTCGACGGTTACAAGGCGAATCCGCAATATGCGCTCGATTGCGTCCGCGCCGCGCAGGAGGCGGGCGCGCGCTGGCTCGTCTTGTGCGACACGAACGGCGGCACCATGCCGGATGACGTCTATCGCATCGTGTCCGACGTGAAGGCCAAGCTGCCGAACGCGGCGCTCGGCATTCATGCGCACAACGATACGGAACAGGCGGTGGCGGTCAGTCTCGCGGCGTTGCGGGGCGGCGTGCGCCAGATCCAGGGCACGCTCAACGGGCTTGGCGAGCGCTGCGGCAACGCCAATCTCTGTTCGCTGTTGCCGAACCTGTTGCTCAAGGAGCCGTTCGCGTCTGCGTTCGAAATCGGCGTCAGCCTTGAACAACTGGCGCGCCTGACATCGGTGTCGCGCCTGTTGGACGAAATCCTGAACCGCGCGCCGGGCCGCCACGCGGCTTACGTCGGACCTTCGGCCTTTGCGCACAAGGGCGGCCTGCATTCGTCCGCCGTCGCCAAGGATCCTCGCACTTACGAGCATGTCGAACCGGGAAGCGTCGGTAATCAGCGCAAGATCCTGGTGTCAGACCAGGCCGGGCGCTCGAACCTTCTGGCGCGCCTCTCCGAAGCGGGCATCGATCTCGACGCCAAGGATGCGCGCATTACCCGCCTGCTCGACGATATCAAGCAGCGCGAATTTCTGGGCTACGCCTATGACGGTGCAGAGGCGTCGTTCGAACTCCTGGCACGGCGGGCGCTTGGCCAGGTGCCGAACTATTTCGACGTCGAAAGCTTCCGCGTCATCGTCGAGCGCCGCCACAATGCGCTGGGCGATCTGGTCACGGTTTCGGAAGCGACGGTGCGCGTACGCATCGACGGCGAGATCGTCCACACGGCGGGCGAGGGCAACGGTCCGGTCAACGCGCTCGACGCGGCGCTGCGCAAGGATCTCGGGAAATACTCGTCGTTCCTCTCCGATCTTCGCCTCGTCGACTACAAGGTGCGTATCCTCACGAGCGGCACCGAGGCCGTGACCCGCGTGATGGTGGAAAGTGCGGACGGGGCAGGCAACCGCTGGTCGACGGTCGGCGTCTCGCCCAACATCGTCGATGCGTCGTTCGAAGCGCTCAGCGACTCGATCTGTTACAAATTGTTTCGCGATGGCGCGCGCACATAGCTGCAATGACGACGACAACGATGCAATCGGCTTCCAACCATCTAGTGTTTGTGCACGGCAACTTGTCATGGCCCGCCGGAGTGCGGGCCACCCAGGTGATCACAAATCGATGAACTGGAAATCTAATCTGCGCTTGCATGGTTCGACATTCAGACTCTCTCCAACTGGTTGGCCCGCACGGAGTTTACACTTCGACCGCGCTACGCGCGGATCGGGGTGGCGGGCTATGACAGTGAGGTTTGAGTCAAATGCCGCCCCAATCCTGCAATGACCGAACCGTCCGAACCTCACAACGAGCTCCGTGGCATCCTTTACGCCGGTGGCGCCTATGCCATCTGGGGCTTCGTTCCGCTGTATTGGCAGTTCCTGGAAGACGTCCCGCCGGTCGAGATCACGCTGCATCGCATCCTGTGGTGTTCGCTGGTGGGATTGATCGTCACGCTGGGGCGCGGCCGCTTCCGGCATTTCCTTGCTATCCTGCGTGCGCCGCGCGTCATGGCCGCATTGCTGGCGAGCAGCCTGTTGATCTCGGTGAACTGGACGATCTTCATCTATTGCGTCGTCACGCACCGCCTGATCGAGGCGAGCCTCGGCTATTACATGACGCCGCTCGTCTCCATCGTGCTCGGCGTCTTCTTCCTGAGCGAAAAAATTTCGCGTCTGCGGATCGTCGCCCTTGCTCTGGCGACGGCAGCCGTTGCCATCCAGGCGGCGGCGCTTGGCGGCATTCCCTGGATCGCGCCGGCGCTGGCGCTGACCTTCGGTTTCTACGGCTATGTGCGAAAGCTGACGCCGGTCGATGCGCTGGAAGGCTTGACGATCGAGACGTGTCTGCTGCTTCCCGTCACCGTGGCGCTGGTCACCTACTGGGCGCTCAAGGGCACAGGCGCCTTTCCCTCCCCGAACTTCACCCGCGATGGCTTGCTGATGTTCACCGGTCCGTTGACGGCGGTGCCGCTCGTGCTGTTCGCGGCGGGCGCCAGGCGCATTCGCCTGACCACGCTAGGCTTCCTGCAATTCCTTTCGCCCACGATTACCTTGCTCGTTGCGACTTTCCTCCTTCACGAGCCGTTCACGCGCACCAACGTGATCGCGTTCGGCTTTGTCTGGTCGGCGCTGGTCCTCGTCAGCCTCGAGGGTCGCCTTGCGTCGTGGACGCGGCGCCGCCTGGCCAGGAGTTGATGCATTGAAGCGCGGCTTCCGGCGTCGCCACGACGCGATAGAAATTCTCGATGCTGCGGATGGCGAAGCCCTGGCGCACGACGGAAGCGAGCAGGGCTTGCAGCGGTGCGAAGTAACCTTCGCTGTCGATCAGCACGATCGGCTTTTTGTGAACCTGGAGCTGCGCGGTGGAAAGCACCTCGAAGATTTCGTCGAAGGTGCCAAGGCCGCCCGGCAGCGCGATGAACGCGTCGGCACGATCCAGCATGATCGCCTTGCGTTGCTGCATGTCGGGCACCACGATCAATTCTTCGCTGCCGTTCAGCGGCCGTTCGACATGACGGAGGAAGGCGGGCAACACGCCCAGAATCGGCGCACCAGCCGCATGCGCCGCACGGGCGGTTTCGCCCATCAGCCCGACATTGCCGCCCCCGAACACCAGCGAATAGCCGTTCGTACCGATCAACTGGCCAAGCCTTTTCGCGGTCTCGGCATATTGTGGCAGGAGGCCGTGCGAGGAGCCGCAGAACACGCAAATCGAAAGCTTCCTGTTATCCATGCTGCGTCCGGGGTTGCGCGTTGGCGCGCCAGTTTCTAAACAGATTCGAGAGATCAGAGGTTAGCCGTGCCGCGTACGCTCGTCATCATCGCCGCCATCGCATTGCTCGCGCTCATCGCCGGGTTTCTCGCTTTCGGCGGCGGTAACATGGGGCACTAGGACCGATGGCTCGGGCGATTGTTGAAGAAGGCGACGGCGCACCGTCCTTTCGTCCCCTATGGATGTTGTTGCCGTATCTCTGGCCGAAGAACCAGCCGGAGTTGCGGCTGCGCGTCATCGTCGCCGTCGTGTTCCTCGTGCTGGCGACGTCGGCGACAAGCTTTTCGCCGCTCTTTCTCGGCTATGCGATCGATGCGCTGACGACCAGCAAGTCCGTCCATGGCCACACCTTCATCGTCAAGATTGCGCTCGGTTACGCGCTGGCGATGATCGCCGCCTATATCATCTCGCGCATCCTGATGCAGGCGATGGCGCAGCTGCGCGACGGCATCTTCGCCAAGGTGCAATATCACGCGATGCGCGAGGTTGCCGTCTCGACCTTCGCGCATGTTCATACGCTGTCGCTGCGCTTCCATCTCGAACGCAAGACCGGCGGCCTTGGACGCGTCATCGACCGCGGCATCAAGGGCATCGACAATCTCCTGTCGTTCGCTTTGTTCAGCATCTTCCCGACGATTCTGCTCTTCATCTTCTACACGATCATCCTACTCGAGAAGTTCAGCCTCGGGATCACGCTGGCGTCGGCCGTCATGGTCGTTCTCTATGTCTGGTTCACCTTCGCGATCACGCGTTGGCGCATCCAATTCCGCCGCGACATGAACGAGAGCGATCAGGACGCCAACACCAAGGCCGTCGACAGCCTCCTGAACTATGAGACCGTCAAATACTTCAACAACGAGGGGCACGAGACGCGGCGCTTCGACAAGTCGATGGAGAAATACTCCCGTGCCTCCATCCAGGCGCAGATCTCGCTGACCCTGCTCAATATGGGGCAGGGACTCATCATGGCGATCGGTCTCGGCGCCGTTCTGTGGCTCACCGCGCTCGGCGTCGCCGACGGCCGCTTTTCGGTCGGGCTCTTTTCGGTCGCTAACGCGATCCTGATCCAACTCTACCAGCCGCTCAACCTGCTCGGCACCGTCTATCGCGAGATGACGCAAGCAATGGTCGACATGGATGCGATGTTCCGCCTCCTGTACCAGCCGGTCGAGGTTCAGGATAAGCTGGGCGCGCCGGAGCTGAAGGTCACGGGCGGCGAGATCCGTTTCGACAACGTCGTCTTCGCCTACGAACCGGCGCGAACGGTTCTGAAAGGCATCACCTTCGTCGTTCCGGCGGGGAAGACGGTCGCCGTGGTCGGTCCCTCGGGAGCCGGCAAGTCGACGATCTCGCGAATCCTTTATCGCTTCTACGACATCAAATCGGGCAGCGTGACCATCGACGGGCAGGACATTCGCGACGTGACGCAGGCGAGCCTTCGCCACGCCATCGGCATCGTCCCGCAAGACACCGTGCTCTTCAACGACACGGTCAAGTACAACATCGCCTATGGTCGGATTGGGGCGACGGAAGCGGAGATCAAGGAAGCGGCGCGCAACGCGCAGATCGACAAATTCATCAAGGAACTGCCGATGGGCTACGACGCCATGGTCGGGGAGCGCGGCCTGAAACTCTCGGGCGGCGAGAAACAACGCGTCGCCATCGCGCGGACGATCCTGAAGAACCCGCCGATTCTTTTGCTGGACGAAGCGACGTCGGCGCTCGACACGCACACCGAGCGTGAAATCCAGGGCGCGCTTTCGGACGTCTCGCGCAATCGCACCTCGCTTGTGATTGCGCATCGTCTCTCGACCGTCGTCGATGCCGACGAAATCCTGGTGCTGGACCATGGCGTGATCGTGGAGCGCGGCACGCACGCCGAACTCGTCACGCGCGACGGGCCTTATGCCGCGATGTGGAACAAGCAGAAGCAGGCCGCCGAGGCGCTCGAGAAGCTCAAGGCGGTGGAAAACGATCCCGACGTGGTGCCCGGCCTTGTGCGTGCCGCGCCCGTCGCCGCGAGCTGACTATTCCGCGGGCTGCGTCTGCGGTTCGCCAGCGCTGCCGCCGCCGCGCCAACGCCTGACGGCACGGACGGGGGCGCCGAACCCGCGCACAGCCAGCGAGCTGAACGTCACGCCGCGTTCGCGCATGCGATAGGGCAGCGCCAACATCGCCGGTACCAGGCCGAGCGTGATCATTTTCGAGAAGGCGAGGCCGAACACGATCGCGGTCGAGAGCTGCACCCACATCAGCCCGTTCGGTCCGCCGATCGTGACTTGACGGGTCGCGAAGTTGATTTCGACGGCGAACATCATCGGCAGAAGACCGCCGATTGCGGTGATCGTGGTCAAGAACACCGGCCGCAGACGCTGGGCGCTCGAGCGGATGACCGCTTCGACCGGGTCCATGCCGGAATCGCGCAAGCGATGGAAGGTATCGATCAGGACGATGTTGTGGTTCACCACGATGCCGGCGAGTGCCAGCATGCCCGTGCCCGACATGATGATGGAGAAGGGCTGGCGCATCACGACCATGCCCAGCAACGCACCGATCATCGCCAGCACGACCGCCACGAGAATGAGGCCCGAGTGATAGAAGCTGTTGAACATCGTCAGCAGCACGATCGCGATCAAGAACAGCGCCAGGAACGCCGCCTCGACCAGGAATCGACCGGACTCCTCCTGCTGCTCGCTGCCGCCCTTGAAGGCGACGCGCACGTCATGCGGGAACGGCTGCTTCTCGATCCAGGAACGGATGACAGAAATCTGCGCATTCGCGTTCTCGCCCGGCTTTACGTTGGCGCGCACGTGGTAGACGCGATGGCCGTCCACCCGCTCGATCGAGTTGACCTGCGGCGCCGGCTTCCGGGTCACGAAGTTGCTGATCGGCACTAGGCTTCCATCGCTCGTTGCGATGCGCAGATCGTCGAGCGCATGAATACCGCGCGACTCGCTTGGATAGCGGACGCGGATATCGACTTCGTCTTGCGAGTCGTCCGGCCGATATTTCCCGACCAGGATTCCATTGGTCACGAGCTGGACAGCGGTGCCGATCGATTGTGCGTTGGCGCCAAAGCGACTTGCGATCTCGCGGTTGATGTCGAGGTCCCACTCGATGCCGGGCAGCGGCCGCGTGTCCTCGACGTCCTGCAGCGTGGACATCTTGTCCATATGCGTGCGGATCGCGCCAGCGACTTGCGCCAGTTCGACGTAGTCGTCGGACGAGACGTCGATCATGACGTCCTTGCCGGTCGGCGGGCCATTCTGCGGCTGACGCACTTCGATATGCACGCCGGGAATGTTGGCGGTCCTGTCGCGGATTAGTTGCTCGATCTCTTTGGCTTTGGGACGGTGACCCCACTCCTTCATCTCAATTCCGAGCGATCCGATATTGTCGACGGGCACGCCACCATTGCTGTTAAGCGAATAACTTTGGCCGCCGGACGAGGCATAGATGGCGCGAATGCCGGGAACGGTTTGGGCAATGCGAGAGATCTGCATGACGATGTCGCGCTTTTCATCAGCCGAAAGATTGCCGCGCGCCGAGATGAAGACCTGCGAGAAGCCGGCATCTTCGTCGGCAAAGAAGATCGAACCCTTGTTGAAGAGGCCGAAGAGCAGAAACACGCCGACGACGATTCCCAGTGCGCCCAACATGACGCGGCCGGGATAACGTGTGAGCTTTTCCGAAAGATGGGCGTACCAGCCGGTGATGCCGGGAATGTCCCGCCAGTCGCCGGTTTCCGAAGCTTCGATTGCGCGTTCATGCTCTTCGTCGTGCACCGACGTCTTACCGAACATTCCGCCGAGCACGGGCAGGAAGACAAGCGCGACGATCATGGATGCGGACAGGATGATAATCAGCGTGATCGGGAAGTAACTCATGAACTTTCCCGCAACGCCCGGCCAGAGCAGCATCGGAAGAAAGGCGCCGATCATCGTCAAGGTCGCGCTGACCACGGGCCAAAACATGCGCAGCGCCGCTTCGGCGAAAGCCTGACGGGGCTTGTGTCCTTCAGTCATCTTCCGGTCGGCATACTCGACCACGATGATCGCGCCATCGACCAGAATACCGACAGCGAGCAACATGCCGAACATGATCATCTCGTTCAGCGACATCCCGATGCCGTTCAGCACCATGAAGGCCATCAGGAACGATGTCGGAATTGCGACACCCACCAAAAGACCCGCGCGAACACCCAGCGCGGCCACGACGATGATCATCACCAGCACAATGGCAAGAATGATCGAGTCCGACAGCGAACCGAGCATCTCGCGGATATCGGTGGAGTTGTCGAACAGGTAGGTAACGTGCACGCCCGGCGGCCAGGTCTTCGCCGCTTTGTCGACGATTTCGCGGACGGCTTGGTTGTTGGCGATAATGTTCGAACCGATGCGTTTACTGACGTCGAGCGAGATCGTCGGCTGTCCGTTCACCCGCGCATAGCGCGTCGGATCGTAGAACGTGCGACGGACCTGAGCGACATTCGCGAGCGTTATCGTCGAATTGGCGGTCGAGCGGATCGGCAGGCTCAACAGATCCGATGCATTGGCGATAACGCCTGGGACTTTGACCGCAAAACTGCCATGGCCGGTATCGATCAGGCCCGCTGCGATCAGCCGGTTGTTGTTCGCAACGGCGGCGTACATTTCCTGCTGCGAAATGCCGTAGCTTTCGAGCTTCGCTGGATCGATGACGACTTCGAGCATCTCCTTGCGCTCGCCGTCGATGTCGACGTCGAGCACGGTCGGAACGAGCTTGATCTCATCCTTCAGATCGCGCGCAAGTTTCAGCAGCGTGCGTTCCGGCACGTCGCCGGAAAGGGCGACGGAGATCACCGGCTGCAAGGCTATGTTGAACTCCCGCACCACCGGAGGATCGGCTTCCTGCGGCAACAGCGAGCGAGTCTCGTCGACCTGGGCGCGAACGTCTTCGAGCGCCTTCTGCTTGTTAAAGTTGACGTCGAATTCGAGGATGATGACGGCCACACCGCTGTAGGCGCGCGCCGTGATCGTCTTCAGCCCCTCGACCGAGCGCAGGCTGGTTTCCAGCGGCTTGACCAAAAGCCGTTCGCTGTCCTCCGGGCTGATACCCGGATAGGTGACCTGGACCATCAGCACGGGAATCGGAATGTCCGGCTGTGCTTCCTTCGGGATCGAGATGAACGCGATGATGCCGGCCACGATGACAACGGCGATCAGCGCGATGACGACCCGCGTATTGTGAACGGCCCATTCGACAATTCTTGTCATGAGGATTTTCCGTTCTTGTCACTCACCGCTTTCACGCGCTGTCCGTCGCTGACGAACTGCTGACCGACCGTGATGACGTCGATATTGTCCGGCAGTCCCGTCACCCACGCGCCATCGGGTCCATCCGACACGATCGCGATGGGCAGGAATTTGACGCGGCCGTTGATCACAACGCGTACGCCCGGCACGCCGGAATCATCGAGCACCATGATGCCCGGAGAAATATGCTGCGCCTTGACGTGGCGAACAGGAACGCTGATGTCCGCGCTGACGCCGTCGCGAAGCTTGGCGTCCGGATTGGGCAACTGGACTTCGACCCGGAACGTTCTTGTGGCCGGATCGGCGCGATCCGCAACGAAGGTCACAGTGCCCGTGACGTTCTCGCCGGTCACGAGCTTGGCGCTCGCTGTGTCGCCGACGTGTATCTGGCCGACCTCGTGCTCCGAGACCGTGCCGACGGCGAGGAAGGGCTCGGGCGCAATCACCATCTCGCACTTGTCGCCGGGACGCATATAGTCGCCGGCATTGACATAGCGGTCGTCGACGATGCCGTCGAACGGCGCCTTGATGTGTGTGTTGGCCAGTGCAACGTTCATGGTGGCAAGGCCGGCTTGCGCTTGCGCGTAAGCCGCTTCCGACTGCGCCAACTGTGTCTTGGAGCGGAAGCCCTGCTTGTAGAGGTCCTGCGCAACCTGAAGCTCTTTCTGGGTCTGCGCCACCAGAGCTGCGGCCTGGGCGACTTTTGCGCCGCGGTCATTCAGCCGGATCTCGCAGAGGGTGTCGCCCTTCTTGACGCGGTCGCCCTTGTCGAAGTGGATGGCCTGCACCACGCCTTCGACTTCGGCGCGCACGTCGACTTCATGCTGCGCTTGAGTGCGTCCGCGCACGATGATCACTGCGTCGCGGTCCGTCGCCACCAGCTGGGTTACGCGGACGCTCGGAGTCGACGAAGGCTTGTCGACCGAGTCATCGGGCTTTTGCGCCGCCTGACTATTGAAAACGCCGGTGGCGACCCAGAGGCCAACAAGAATGGCGATTCCGCCCGCCCACTGGTAGCGCGGCTTCAGGCGCAGCCAAAAGCCCGGCAAGTACTGGTCGTACAAGCGGCTGACTGTCGATGCGATCTGCCTGAACATTAAACGCTAACTCCGTTATTCCGCGGCCTCTGCCGCTTGTTCCTGTTCGATCTCGGCACGATGGGTGCGCAGGAAATCGAGGATTGCCACATAGACGGCCTGACCGAATCCGGTAACGAATTTTTCCCCGCTGGATTGAGATGCAGCGTGCTGGTGATTCAGATGCGCGAACTTCTCTTCGACTTGGCTGATATAGGTATCGAGCATGGCGCTGACACGGCTGGGCGGTAACAAATCTGCAAAAAGCATCGCGAAAACGAATGGCGAGCGGTGGCGGTCTTCGGGGAGGGGCTTGAGCAGCGACGCTATAAACGCGCTGCGACCGGCCGGCGTGATCGAATAGACCTTCCTGTCCGGCCGCTTTTCCTGACTCTCCTCGCGGACCGAGACATAACCTTCGTCGGTCAACCGATTGAGCGCCGGATAGATCGAGCCGAAGCTGGCTTCGACGAAGTGCTGATATCCGTCGTCGTCAAACAGCTTTTTGATTTCGTACCCTGTGGCGTCGCCACGGGTCAGAATCCCCAAACAAATCGTGCGAACGTCCATGCCCCTGTCCTGCGTCTATATAGGTCCGATATAGATCGACGCTATATATGTTCGCAGGTGCAAACTTCAAGTTACCAAAACGAAGAAATTGCGCGACACGGGGTTGCGGACCAAACAATCGTCCGCACTAGTAAAAAATCTAGTTATTACAATGCGCTATATGATCTCTACCCGATCCACTTCAACGCCCTTTTGGCCCTGGCGCGTCGAGTAGCGAATGCGCTGTTCAGGTTCGAGCGCCTGGACACCGGAACGGCGCAGGGCGCTGGCGTGGATGTAAACATCGCCTGTGCCGCTGTCCGGCATGACAAAACCGAAGCCCTTTTGATCGTTGAAGAACTTGACCTTGCCCTCGACCATCGGGCCGCTCGGCCCGGTTTCGCGCGCGCTGGAAAAACGGTCGCCGCCGCCAAATCGGTCTCCACCGAATCGGTCACCGCCGCCGAAGCGATCACCACCGCCACCAAACCGGTCACCACCCCCGAAGCGTCCGCCGCCGCCACGCCGACCGCCTTCGCCGAAATCACGCCGCGGACCGCGCGGTGCGCTCATGTCCGCTGTGCTGGTATCGACGCTGTGCACCGCGACGACTTGCAGGCCGCGAGGCGAATCCTGCAGATCGCAGACGATCGTCGCGCCTTGTGGCAGATCCGTGTGACCCGCCGCCTGTAGCGCGGAAGCATGGCAGAACGCGTCGCTGCCGCTTTCAAGCGTGATAAAGCCATATCCCTTGGTCGAGTTGAACCACTTGACCGTGCCTTTTACCGATGCCTGCGAAATTGGACGCGAGCCACCGTTATCGAAGTTTGCCATGTGCGCCGAACGCCATTACCCAGCCGGATCCGCCCAGTCATGCGCCCAACCTCCGGCATGGTCAGGTCCGCCCCCAATATCATGCGCAAAACTGGCGTGAATCCGCAACGGGGAAGGAGGGAGAACGGCGACGGAATTCGCGGTGCGGAACCGCAAGCACTCGCACGAGCGACATCGAACCGGCCTGTACTCATAGTTGGCGAGTTCGCTCGTACCTAACTTTATTGCGCCGCGACGAAATTTCGCTGGCTGTTGAGTAGGTTGATGCCGCAACGCAATGCCGCAAAAATCCTTATACGGACAAAGCGCCGTCAAGCTTTCAGAGCATCGAGCAGGATGGCGTTGACGTGCTCGGGTTCATCATGTGCAACCCAATGCGTCGCCTTCGGCAGGAACGTGAGCGTCGCTTTTGAGCACAATGCCTTGCTTGCCTCCGCCAGTGCCGGAAGCGCATAGATGTCCTCGGCGCCCCAGATGATGTGCACCGGCACCCTGATGCTGCCATGGCCGATTGGAGAAAATTTTCGCCGCAGGATGGCGCGATACCAGTTGATCATTGCGGTGAGGGCGCCAGGCTGCGCCCATGCCTTTCGGTACTCCTCCACGTCTGCGTCCGAGACGCGCTTCTTGGAGCCACGGATCGCACCGACCAGTGCGCGAAAATTGCGACTGCGCATCACCAACTCCGGCAGCCAGGGCAGCGCGAAGACGCGCACATACCAGCTGGCTCTGCGCTGTTCGGGGTCGTTCGCCATGGCATCGCGCCATACCGCCGGATGAGGACAGTTCAACACGCAAAGCGTGCGTAGCTTTTCCGGGTGGCGCGTCGCTGTCCACCACGCAGCCACTGCACCCCAATCATGTCCGACCAAACGGAATGGCAGCTTCGTGTAGTGAGCGCCGAGAGCAACGACGTCGGCCGAGAGTTTGTCGACGTCGTAGTTCTTGATGCCCAGAGGTTTCTCACTGAGATTGTAGCCCCGCTGATCGGGCATCACGACATGAAAGCCGGCGCCCACCAGCGCCGCGATCTGGTGGCGCCAGCCGTACCAAAATTCGGGAAAGCCATGCAGCAGGATGACAAGCGGACCGGTCTCGGGCCCTGCTTCAGCCACATGCAAAGTAACACCGTTGCACAGGCGAGACGTGAAGCGGATATCGGGAATTTTGATCATCTTGGCGCGTACACCTTCTATGAGACTTTGCAGATATTCCGGGCCTCGAGTCGAGGGCATCGCTTGACTTCTTGTTAAGCTCCCGCCTATAGGCTCGCCCAACACCTCGCGGTCGCACGCGGCGCGCCGATCATTCGGGCGTTCCCACCGCAGGCTCTATCGAAACTCCCGTTCGCTCCAGATGTGCGTGGAAAACGGCAACAAGCCGTCGCGCGCGTGCCGAAAGCCGTTTGCGCGGCTAAGGATTATTTTTGTGACGAATTCAACTTTTTCATCTCTCGGACTCTGCGAGCCGATCCTGCGAGCGCTAGCATCCGAGCACTACACGACACCGACGCCGATCCAGGTGCGCGCCATCCCGGCGTTGCTCACAGGCCGCGATCTTTTGGGCATCGCCCAGACCGGAACAGGCAAGACAGCCGCCTTTGGCCTGCCGCTGCTTCAGCGCTTGGCCGAACAGAAAACACGCGCTGATCATGGCGGTGCTCGTACCTTGATCCTCGCGCCTACGCGCGAACTGGCGCTCCAGATCGACGTCAGCCTGAAGACCTATGGCCGCCATCTCGGCTTCAAACATGCCGTCATCCTGGGTGGGGTCAACCAGAATCCGCAGATCGCCGCGATGAAGCCGGGCGTCGATGTTCTCGTCGCCACGCCTGGTCGTCTGCTCGATCTCGTCGAGCAGCGCCACGTCCGGCTCGACGCGGTGACGATGCTCGTCGTCGACGAAGCCGACCGCATGCTCGACATGGGCTTCATCAAGGATGTACGCCGCATCGTCGCCATGCTGCCGAAAAAGCGGCAATCGATGCTGTTCTCCGCGACGATGCCGGACGATGTCGCCAGGCTCGCCGGTGACATGCTTCATCATCCCGAGCGCGTTGAAGTCTCGCCGCCGACCAAAACAGCCGACAAGATCGATCAACGGGTGATTCACATCGAGCAGAAAGACAAGCGCGCGCTCCTGTCGCATCTTCTACGCGCGGACGACATGAAGCGCGTCATTGTTTTCACGCGCACGAAGCATGTCGCAAATCGGGTATCGGAACACTTGTCCAGAGTTGGCTATTCCGCGGATGCGATTCACGGCAACAAATCTCAAAATGCCCGCCAGCGTGCGCTAGCCGGCTTCAAATCAGGCGCGGTGCGCGTGCTGGTCGCCACCGACATTGCCGCGCGCGGCGTCGATGTCGACGACATCACCCATGTCGTCAATTTCGAGCTGCCGAACGAGCCGGAAAGCTATGTGCACCGCATCGGCCGCACAGCGCGGGCCGGTTCGGCGGGTATCGCGATTTCGTTCTGCGACCCCTCCGAGCGCGCCTATCTGCGTGATATCGAGCGGCTGGTGAAGCGCCAGATCGCGGTGGTGACACACGACCTTCCAGCAGCCGGACTGGCGCCCACCCATACGATTGAGGAACGACGCAGGCCGCAGGAGCGCAACTACAGAAACCCCAAACGCCGTTGGCGCCCGCGTGGCGCGCGTCGCGCGGCCTGAGCGTCAGGTGTTGCGCACGACTTTGTCGATGTTCTCGTAGGAATATTTCGCGATCGGCTCGAGTTGACGAACGACATTCTTCAGCTGCTCGGAGCTTTCCAGGATAGTGTCGAATGCGCCGACACGATTGTTTCTGAGCCGTTCGAGGCGTTCCTCCAGCTCGGCGCGGTCGTCGAGAGTCATGCCAGGCGACCTCAGCAGGCTCTGCACTTGCGAGATTTCATTCGTCATGTCGAATACGCCGTCGGCCGGCATGACGATCCTGAGAACCAGCGTGTGGATCTTGGCCCTGAGCTCCGCATCGCGCAGGTCGAACAGCGTCTCGCGATTGCGATTGTAGATGTCCACTTCCTTGACCGCGGAGCGCAGCATGCGCAGCGTGATCGGGCCATAGGGATCGCCGACCTCGCGCGATTCGCCTGCGATGGTCAGGATGATATTCATCGTGGTGAGGAGTTCGCCGAAGAAAATTGCCGCGTTGCGCTCCCGCCGCCGCCTTTCGAGGATCCACTCCGCCTGTGTCGCACCAAACCCACCGATGGTCGCAAGAATGGCTCCCAGGAACACCGCCCAGAACGTGTTGAAGTTGGAAATGAAGTCGAGGTCTTCCGGATTGAGCGCCACAATTCCCTCCCGCGTGATTCCACATTACATCAAGGGAGCAGACGCTTTGAGGAAAATTCGTGCTTGAGATTTTCGTCGATGGCGACGCCTGCCCGGTGAAGAGCGAGGTCGAGCGTGTCGCGGGCCGTCATGGTCTTACGGTTCATATCGTCAGCAATGGCGGCCTCAGGCCAAGCCGCAATCCTCTGGTGAAACACGTCACGGTGGCCGAGGGTGCCGACGCCGCCGACGACTGGATCGCCGGGCGCGCACGTGTTGGCGACATCGTCGTTACCGCGGATATTCCGCTCGCTTCGCGTTGCCTGAAAACGGGCGCGCGCGTGCTCGGCCCGTCCGGCAGGGCGTTCACGGAAGGGGGGATCGGCATGGCGCTCGGATTGCGCGACCTTCAGAGACATCTGCGCGAAGTTACGGGCGGCGAAACCCATCATGCGAGCTTCACGCAAAAGGATCGCTCCCGCTTCCTGGGCGCGCTGGAAAATGAAATCCAATCCGTTCGTCGTTCATTTGCGCGGCAGACGCCCAGCAGCTAGCGTGCATTTAAATTGGGGAGCGTGATGAGACTGCATCAAACCTATTTGTCTCCTTTTCCGACGCGGGTGCGCCTCGTGCTTTATGCCAAAGGCCTCGACATTCCGTTCGTCGAGCCGCCCGGCATTCACGACGGCAGCGGCAAGGGCGATTATCTGAGGATCAACCCCCTTGGACGCGTTCCGACGCTTGAACTTGACGATGGCCGCACACTACCTGAATCCGAGGTGATCTGCGAATACCTCGAAGACGCTTATCCCACTCCGACCTTGCGTCCCGCCGATCCGTGGGCGCGCGCGCAAGTGCGCCTGATCTCGCGTCTCTGCGATTTCTATCTGGTGATGGCAATGGTTCCGCTCTTCACGGCGTCCGGCATGCCGCGCAAAAGTTGGAACATGGCGAAAATCGACGCGGCGCTCGCGGAAGTCAAAAGGTCGCTCGACTATATCGAGCATTATATCGGGACCGACGGCTACGCCGTCGGTACGTCGCTCAGTCAAGCCGACGGAGCGCTCGCACCGCAGCTCATGCTCGCATTCGAATGGGCGCCCAAACTCTTCGACCGGCCGAGCCCAGAAGGCGAACTTCCGAAGCTCTCGGCCTATTGGTCGGCGATCAAAAAGGACCCTATCGCCAAGCGCGTCATCGACGAGACGCGCGCCGCCATCGCAGCGGCCCAGACCAGTGTAAAGAAGGAAAGGCAGATCTAAAGGCCTACAGAATCTCGTCAATTTCTGAGCACCGGTTTGTGTCGACTGACCTATCCTAGCTACATATAATCCGCGCCGCGACGCAGACTTTCCGACGAAAGACAGAATGCTTTTGGACCACGCGATGCTTTCGACCTGGGCCCAATCGGAGCGCTGGGAATGGTTTGCCGGCGGCGACCCACAAGTTGCGCCTCGGATCTTGCCCGCACGGCAAAGCTCCAATGCCGCGCATCGAGTCATGTTCGAAATCGGCCTGAGTTTCCTGGCGCCGCTCGCTTTGGCGACCGTCATCGGAGTTGTGTTTAGCGCCTGAGAAAGGGCGATCAACTCCGCTGTTCGGATTTCGCGACAACGCCAGTATAAGATGCAGGACGTTGTCGCAGGGCTGTCATGGCAGGTTCTGATTCTCCGCAATGCGCATGGGCGCTTGCGGCCCAACTCGGCGAAGGTCCGATCTGGTCCCCTGGCGAAGACGCCGTCTGGTTCGTCGACATCAAGAAAGACCGCATTCACCGCTTCGAACCTTCGACCCGGCGCAAACGCAGTTATGAGACGCCGCCAAGTCCAAGCTTCATCGTCGCGGCCGCTGGCGGCGAGTTCGTTGTCGGCCTCAAATCGGGCCTGCATCGTTTCGATCCGCGGTCCGGCGACTTCGCCTTGCTCTGCGAGGTCGAACCCGAATTGCCTGGCAATCGCTTGAATGACGGGGCGCTTGATCCGAGCGGCCGGCTCTGGTTCGGCACGATGGACGATGCCGAAAAGGAAAACACGGGCTCGCTTTATCGTCTTGATCCGAACGGTCCGGTTCGTATCGACAGCGGTTATGCGATCACCAACGGGCCGTGCTTCAGTCCCGATGAGCGCATCCTCTATCACACCGATACCCGCGCTAGCACGATCTATGCCTTCGATCTCGCTCCTGATGGCAACGCGACCAACAAGCGTGTCTTCGTCAAAATCGAAGACGGCGCGGGTCATCCCGACGGATCGGTGACCGACTCGGAAGGCTGCGTGTGGGTCTGCCTGTTTCACGGCGCCGCGGCACGACGCTATTCTCCGAAGGGAGAGTTGCTCTCGACCGTGCACTTCCCATGTTCCAACATCACCAAGCTCGCGTTCGGCGGCAGTGATCTACGCACGGCTTATGCGACCTCGGCCCGGCATCACTTGAGCCAGGAACAACTCGCAGAACAACCGCTGGCCGGCGGATTGTTCTGCTTCGAGGGCGAAGTGCCTGGCCTCGCACCTGGAGTCCTCAATGCCTGACCGCAAGCCCGTAAGGCGTTTTCGCTCACGCGACTGGTTCGATGCGCCAGGCCGCGAGGACATGGCTGCGCTCTATCTCGAGCGGCTGATGAACTACGGCCTTACGCCGGACGAACTGCGCTCCGGGCGGCCGATCATCGGCATCGCCCAATCGGGCAGCGATCTTTCGCCTTGTAATCGCATCCATCTTGAGTTGGCGCAGCGCGTGCGCGAAGGCATTCGCGATGCGGGCGGCATTGCGCTCGAATTCCCCACCCATCCGATCCAGGAAACCTGCCGCCGCCCCACCGCGGCGATCGACCGCAATCTCTCCTTCATGACGCTGGTCGAGATTCTGCATGGCTATCCGATCGACGCGGTCGTGCTGACGACGGGATGCGACAAGACGACTCCCGCCGCGCTGATGGCGGCGTCGGCCGTCGATATTCCGGCCATCGTGCTCTCGAGCGGGCCCATGCTCGACGGCTGGCACGACGGCGTCTTGGCCGGATCGGGGACCGTGATCTGGCGCGCGCGGCGCAGGCTTGCGGCCGGCGAGATCACGAAGGACGAATTTATGGAGCTGGCGTGCGCCTCGGCGCCGTCGGCCGGACACTGCAACACCATGGGTACGGCCTCGACGATGAATGCTGTGGCGGAGGCGCTCGGCATGTCTCTGCCAGGCTGCTCGGCGATACCCGCGCCTTATCGCGAGCGCGCGCAAATCGCCTTCGAAACGGGAAGACGCATCGTCGACATGGCCTATGAGGATCTCACGCCGTCGAAGATTCTTACCCGTGCCTCGTTTCTCAACGCGATTGCGACGGTTGTCGCGATCGGCGGATCGACCAACGCACAGCCGCATATCGATGCGATGGCCCGGCACGCGAATGTGGCGCTGGCGGTTGCGGACTGGAGCGCCGCTCACGACGTTCCTCTGCTCGTGAATATGCAGCCTGCCGGCATGTATCTTGGCGAACGTTTCCATCGCGCCGGCGGCGTGCCGGCCGTCTTGTGCGAATTGTTGGGGGCAGGGCGGATCGACGGCAAGGCGTTGACCGTCACGGGTCGAACACTCGCGGAGAATATCGAGGGCCGCGAAACGCACGATCGCGAGATGATCGCGAGTTACGACAAGCCGCTCCGCGAACGTGCTGGCTTCCTCGTGCTCAAAGGCAACCTGTTCGATTTCGCCATCATGAAGACGAGCGTGATCTCCGAGGAGTTTCGCAAGCGCTATCTCTCCCGTCCCGGTCGCGAGAATGTCTTCGAGGGCCGTGCCGTCGTATTCGACGGTTCGGACGACTATCACAACCGCATCAACGATTCCGCGCTCGGCATCGATGCGAACGCGATCCTGGTCATTCGTGGGTCCGGGCCTGTCGGCTGGCCCGGCTCGGCCGAAGTCGTGAACATGCAGCCGCCGGATAGGCTCTTGAAGCAAGGGATCACGAGCCTTCCGACCATCGGGGATGGCCGCCAGTCCGGGACGGCGGACAGTCCCTCCATCCTCAACGCCTCGCCGGAAAGCGCAGTCGGTGGCGGTCTCGCCTGGCTGCGGACCGGCGACATCATCCGCGTCGACTTGAACAAAGGCCGCTGCGACATGCTCGTTTCGGACGAGGAAGTCGCACGGCGAAGGAAAGACGGTTTGCCGCCAGTTCCGGAAACCGCGACCGTGTGGCAGGAAATCTTTCGCGCCACGGTCGGACAAATGGACAGCGGTGCGGTGATGGAGCCAGCACTCAAATACCGCCAGGTCGCGAAGAAGACGCCGCGGCATAACCACTGAAACGGTTCAACGATTCCAGGCGCGCTCAGGTGCTTCGACATGGCGAAAGAACGCCGCGGTGTCGAGGCCTTTTCCGGTTGCACGCGTCACGAGCTCTTCTGCCGAGAAGCGATTGCCGTGTTCGTAGACGTTTGTTCGGAGCCAGTTTCGCAACCCACCAAATCGGCCGGTAGGGATCTCCTCGTCGAGCTTGTTCTTTCCGGCGTAGGTTTCGATCAGCTGGGCAGCATAGAGGCTGCCGATCGTGTAGGTGGGAAAATAACCGAACATCCCAACCGCCCAGTGCACGTCCTGTAGGACGCCCTCTCGCGGCGTAGCCGGTGTCACGCCGAGCAGGGTACGGCTGCGCTCGTTCCATGCTTGCGCCAGGTCCTCGACCGCGAGCTGATCGGATACCAGCGCCAACTCCAATTCTGTCCTCAGAACGATATGCAGGTGATACGACATCTCGTCCGCGCCGATCCGGTTCGTGCTGGAGCGTACGCGGTTGAGCGAATTCCAGAACGTCGCTGCGTCAACACCGTCGAGCGCGCCGCCAAACAGTTCGCGCATCTGTGGGAACAGGAATTCGCTGAACGCGCGGCTGCGGCCGATGTGATTTTCCCAGAGACGCGCTTGCGCCTCGTGCATGCCCATGCTCGGCGCGTCGCCGAGAAAGCTGTCGCGATCACGCGGTGCAAAGCCCTGGTCGTAAAGGCCATGGCCGCCCTCATGCATCGTCGAAAGCAGATTGACGGAAAGATCACTTTCGTTGACGCGACTGGTGATGCGGACGTCATCGCGACCGACCAGCATGGTAAAGGGATGCGTTGTCGGGTCGAGACGCCCACGATTGAAGTCGAAGCCGATTGCGGCCAACGCGCGCCGGCTCATTTCCCACTGCCGCTCTTCGGGAAATCGGCGCCCCTTGAGGGGATCGCCCATTCGCGCACTCCGTTCGATCGCGTTTTGCGCCAGCGGAATGAGCCGCTCGCGCATTTCCGCCAACAAGGGCTCGAGCCGCGAGCGCGTCATGCCAGGCTCATACTCGTCGAGCAAACCGTCGAAACGTTCGCCGCCGCTGCACAGACATTGCGCGCGTTCCCGCACGAGTTGGACAAGATCGGCAAACGGTCGCGCGAATGGCGCAAAATCGTTCTTCTCTCGCGCCTCCTCCCAAGCACCAAGCGCGCGCGCCTTCGTACTGGCGAACTGGCGCACAAGTGCTTCTGGCAGTGCCAAGGCACGGCTGCGCTCGCGGCGCACGAGCAACAGTTCGCGCGTCAGATCGGCGTCATCGTCGCGTTCCGCCTCTGCCTCTTCGATTAGATCGGCGAAATGATCCGATGTCAGGATGCCGTGGCGAATACTTTCCAGCGTTGCAGTCTGTTCGCCCCGCTGCGCAAGACCGGCGGCGGGCAGATAGGTTTCCTCGTCCCATTCCAGCAAGGCGATCGCCTGATCGAGATGATGAAGTTCGGCGATTTGCAGACGCAAGGCTGTGGTGGCGTCGCCTTTGCGCCTTTGCGAGCGTCGCGGAATCTGCAGATCCTTCAACGGCTCGGCGATGAGTACAGCTGCGAGCCCGCCATGCTGGGCGACGTTGACGACCTGCTTCTGCGACACGCGGCAGAGAATGCCGAGTCCATTGTCGGTCGGCGCAAATCCCATGACGGCATAAAACGGTTCGCCGTAGACACGTCCGTCATCGCCGGTGACCGGAAATTCGCAAATCGGCAGCCGCGTCGCAGCCTGCAGCACCCAGGAGAGATTGGGATCACTGCTTTTGCACGCCGCGTCGTCGAGCAGTTTTCCCCACCGGGCTTCGTCGCAAAGGGCGCCGATCGCAACGCCCTCTCCGCCATAGGCGCGGTTGGGTTTCAGCACCAACCGCTCGCGATTGAGCCTGGCATAGGACAGAAGATCACCAGTGGTGTGGTTGGGGAGCGTGGTTTGCCGGTCGCCGGCGACGCGCGTCCACAGCACATGTCGTTCGAAGAGCCTGCAGTCCTCGGGCGAGAACAAATTTTCGGCAATGGCGGGGTCGGTCAGAATTTCAAAACAGCTCTTGTGATCGAAGTCGCCGCTCAGCGAGGAGATTATCCGGTTCTGCTTGAGCAGGAGGCGCATGCCGTCGAGCGGCTTGCCGAGTTCTTTCTCGAGTGCAATCAGATCGCGCGTCTCGTAGTCGCGATAAGCAATGTCGATCTGCGTGTCCTCGTAGAAAACCTCGTCACCCTCAGCGCGCAATTCACGCGGATCGGCATGCACGATGGTCAGACCGAAGCGTTCGACCAGGAACTTTATGAGGACCGATTGTTCGGCCGGCCCGTCGTGCTCGTATTTCGGTTCGACGAAGCAGATATGGCACGACGCACGGCCGAGCGCGCGAGCGTGATCGATGAGGAGCTGGACGAACAGGTCGCGCTGATCCGGCATCAGCTCAAGCGCGAGCCCGGGGTCGTGCGCCATCAGCGTCGGCACGATGTCGCGCATGACCATCTGCTCCGCCACCGGCGAATAGTGGATGCCGCCCACGCCTGACAGATTGGGCTCCATGAATTTTAGCGTGTCCTGCCATTGCGCGCCCGCGAAATCGCAGACGGCATCGAGACGCCCGTACACGGGATTGAAGCGGCCATGCTCAGGCGTCCAGATGTCGCGCAACCAACTGCTCTCGTCGTCGCTGACGGCGAGAATCTCGCTGATCTTGCGATCCTTGAGATAGAGCGCGGGGAACTGCTTCAGCGCCTCGCAGATCTGCTGACAAACATAGTGCACGTAGGTGAGCTGTTCGCGGCGCGCCAGAATCGGTCTCAACATGACGCGCACCGCTTCCGGTACGCCCTCATGTTCGTAGACCATCTCGTTCGCCATCGCGTCGGCGCGCATGCGCTCGGCGATCTGGTGGTAAACATGATCGGGAATGTGGTGCGCGGCGCGCCGGCAGCGGCTTTCCAATGCCGCGCCGGAAAGGCCCAGCGCCTCGGCAGGGCTAATGAGCGACGGCATCGTGCGGCATCCCCGATTGGTCGAAAATGCTACGATAGCGAAGAAAACGGCCCCCTGCAGTCCTCGAGACACAAATCGGTCCGCCCAACGCACAATGCGGCGATCCGCATGGGTGCATCGGCCCATAATGTCATATTACACTCCTCCTGCAGCCGGATGTCGGCGCACGGGAGTGGACATGGCTGTGGAACATTTCGACGTAGTCATTGTGGGCGCGGGTCTTTCCGGCGTGGGCGCCGGCGTGCACCTACACAAATATTGCCCTTCGAAGAGCTATTTGATTCTCGAAGGTCGCCCGGCGATGGGCGGCACCTGGGATCTCTTTCGCTATCCCGGCATTCGGTCCGACAGCGACATGCACACGCTCGGGTATCGCTTCAAGCCGTGGCGCGCCGCGAAGGCGATCGCCGACGGCCCGGCGATCCTCGACTATGTGTACGAGACGGCCGCCGAATATGACGTCGATCGTCACATCCGCTACAACCATCTCGCGACGAAGGCGTCCTGGTCGACGGCGGACGCTTTATGGACGCTCGAAGTCCGGCGCAAGGACACAGGCGAAATCGTCCGCTTCACTTGCAACTTCCTCTTCATGAACGCGGGCTACTACAGCTATCGCGAAGGCTATACGCCTGAGTTCGATGGCATCGGTAATTTCCGGGGCCAGATCGTTCATCCCCAGAAATGGCCGGTCGACCTGGACTACAAGAACAAGAACGTCGTGGTGATCGGCTCTGGCGCGACTGCGATGACGCTCGTCCCCGCGATGGCGAAAGACGTCGGCCACATTGCCATGCTGCAGCGCTCGCCCACCTATGTCGTCTCGGCACCGGACAAGGACGCGATCGCCAACGCGCTGGGCAAAATCCTGCCTGCGAGCTGGGCCTATGCGTTGACGCGCTGGAAAAACGTTGCGTTTGGCCAGTTCATGTACCGGCAGACGCGCACCAAGCCCCTCAAGGTTAAGAAGAAGCTCATCGACATGGTCAAGAAAGAGCTTGGTCCGGACTATGACGTGGAGACCCACTTCACGCCGAAATACAATCCGTGGGACCAGAGGCTTTGCCTGGTACCGAACAGCGACTTGTTCGAAGCGATCCGTTCCCGCAAGGCCTCCGTCGTCACCGATCAGATCGACACGTTCACCGAGACCGGTATCAAGCTGCAATCAGGCAGGCATCTCGAGGCTGACATCATAGTCACCGCGACGGGGCTCAACCTGGTGGTCCTGGGCGAGATGGAATTTGCTGCTGACGGCGCGCCGATCGATTTCAGCAAGACCTGGTCGTACAAGGGCATGATGTATTCCGGCGTGCCGAATCTGGTCTCGACCTTCGGCTACATCAACGCGTCTTGGACGCTCAGGGCCGATTTGACCTGCGAATATGTCTGCCGCCTGATCAACCACATGGACGAGAAGGGTGCACGCCAGGTGACGCCGCGCCTGCGCGAACAAGACCTGCATATGACCGCGCGGCCATGGATCGGCGATTTCTCGTCGGGCTACATGGCGCGTGTGATGCATCGCTTCCCGCGGCAGGGCGATCACGAACCCTGGATCAACCCTCAGAACTATACCCGTGACAAGAAGATGATCCGTCATGGTGCGCTGGAAGACAGCGCGCTGATCTTCGACAATCCGGCGAAGGCGAGCACTGCTAACACACTGCTGAAGGCGGCCGAATAAACGGAGGTATAACCCGTGAGCCTGAGAACCAAGCGCGTCGTTGTGATCGGCGGAACATCGGGAATCGGCTTTGCCGTTGCCGAGTTGGCGCTGAACGAGCATGCCAAGGTCACCGTTGCATCGAGCAATCCCGCAAACGTCGAGGGCGCGGTCAAGCGGCTGGCGGAGGGCGCGTCCGGCGTGACGATCGACGTGACGAGCGACGACTCGATTGCGACCGCGTTTGAAAAACTTGGACACATCGATCATCTGGTGTTCACCGCCGGCGACTGGAAAGCCCGTCGCGGGCCGGTCGTCGATATGGATCTCGAGAGCGCCAGGGCCAATTTCACTGTGCGCTTCTGGGGCGCGCTCGCCGTCGTCAAACGTGCGCACAGCGCCATTGCGCCGGGAGGCTCGATCACGCTGACCGACGGCATGATTGCGCATCGCCCCAGCAAGGGTTCGGCTTTGAGCACGGCGATGGCGGGCGCTGTCGAGCACCTGACGCGCGGCCTCGCCGTCGAGCTGGCCCCGGTCCGCGTGAATGCGGTGTGTCCCGGTCTGATCCGCACTGGCGTGTGGGACAGCATCCCGGAAGAGCGCCGCGCCGAACAGTTCGAACGCATGACGAAGCGCCAGCCGCTGCCGCGCGTCGGCGAGCCGAACGAAGCGGCTGAAGCGTACCTGTATTTGATGCGCGCCGGCTACACGACGGGACAAGTCTTGCACGTCGATGGCGGCGGCTCCGTCATCTGAGCGTTTGGATCATGCCGAACAGCGACCACGATCATCATCATCACCATGACGGCGAGGGACAGGATCCGCCCTCCGACATGACGCTGCGCGTGAAAGCGCTCGAATCGCTTCTGGTGGAGAAGGGCATCGTCGATCCGGCCGCGCTCGACGCAATCATCGATACCTATGAGCATAAGGTCGGTCCGCGCAACGGCGCGCACGTCGTGGCACGCGCGTGGAGCGATCCAGCCTTCAAGGCGAGGCTCCTCGACGATGCCACCGCGGCAATTGCGGAGCTTGGCTATGGCGGGCGGCAGGGCGAGCACATGATCGTCGTCGAGAACACGCCCAAGGTTCACAACCTTGTCGTCTGCACCTTGTGTTCTTGTTACCCTTGGCCCGTGCTTGGACTACCGCCTGTCTGGTACAAGTCCGCGCCTTATCGTTCGCGCGCTGTCATCGATCCAAAGGGTGTGCTCGCCGAGTTCGGTCTCGTGCTGCCGGATGATGTCGAAATTCGCGTCTGGGATTCGACCGCCGAGATTCGTTATCTCGTTCTGCCCGAACGCCCGGCCGGCACCGAAGCGCTCAGCGAAGACGCGCTGGCTGAGCTGGTGACGCGCGACAGCATGATCGGCGTGGCGCGCGTTCGCACGCCTTCGCCATGAACGGCGTTCACGACATGGGCGGAATGCAGGGCTTTGGTCCGATCGCAGCCGAAGCAAACGAGCCGGTGTTTCACGAACGTTGGGAAGCGCGAGCCTTGGCCCTGACATTGGCCGTCGGCGCATGGGGACGCTGGACGCTCGATGCATCGCGCTTTGCCCGCGAGCGCATTCCAGCCGCCGAATATTTGCGCATGAGCTATTACGAGAAGTGGGTCACCGGCCTTACGACATTGCTGCTCGAAGCAGGGATGGTGACGCGTGACGAGATCGCGAAGGGTCGTTCGACTCCTGGTGCTCCGAAATCCACTCCGCCTCTCAAGGCCGATCGCGTCGCCGCCGCACTCGCCAATGGCGGTCCGACCGAGCGAGCGGTGGCGGACGAGCCGCGATTTTCGCCTAGCATGACTGTGCGTGCGCGGAATATGCACCCATTGGGCCACACGCGGCTGCCACGCTATGTGCGCGGCAGGCTTGGCACGATTGCGCGGCGTCACGGCGCGCATGTCTTTCCGGATGCAAATGCGCATGGCCTGGGCGAGCGGCCGCAGCATCTCTATCAGGTGCGCTTCGAGGCGCAGGAACTCTGGGGCGGATCCAACAACAGCGCCGTCTACATCGATCTCTGGGAGAGTTATCTTGAGCCCGGTTGAACACGGGGCTTTGCAGCGCTTCGAGTCGCTGCTGCGCGACGAGGGAAGCGAAGCGACCTTCGGCGAGCCGTGGCAGGCGCAAGCCTTCGCGCTTGTCGTGCACCTTCACAGCAAAGGTGCATTCACTTGGCAGGATTGGGCGAATGCCTTGGCGGAGGAGATCAAGCGAGCGGCGGCGCGCGGAGAGCCGGACGACGGCACGCGCTACTACGAGCACTGGCTCGCGGCACTCGAGCGACTCGCGCGCGACCATGGACTAGCGGAGAGTGCCGCACTCGCTGAACGCAAGGAGGCGTGGGCCGAAGCCTACCGCCGCACGCCGCATGGCAAGCCAGTCGAACTTTAGGGCGCCGGAACAAACGAGCGGATGATCGCGCGGCCTTGATCATTAAGGCTGGAATCCACTTTGGCGCCCAACGGATCGGTTGCGATTATCATTTGGGCGATGGTTGCGTCTTCGGGATCCGTCATGGCTACGAAACGCGCGCCGTTCGCTTCGAGCTTACCGACAACGATAGCGCGCGGCTTCGGGCCGCTATAATCGATGGTGTAGGTCTCGACTGCTCCGGCGCCTTGGCCAGGCTGGACGGGCGGTGCCGGCCAGGCATCCACTTCGGCCTGGAGCAAAACGCTGTCGAAATCTTTCCAATCCGCGGGACGCGTTGAGTAGATGCCGACGGAATACTTGGACAGAAATCCGCCATTCGCGGCAACGAGACCAAATTTGTCGGGCTGAAGCCGGAGCGCGCGCGTCATGCTTGCGATGGCATGCATCGAGTAATTGTTGCCCGCACCGCCGAAATAGGGGAGGCCGCCCGTCACGGTCAGCGGGCGCGGATCGGTGGTCGACATTCCCAGCCCGTCGCGCACGTTGAACACAGCGATCGGAAAGCAGCTATAGAAGTCGAACAGCGCAATGTCGTCTAACCTGCGGCCGGCCGCGCCGAGCGCATGTTTGATCGCGAGAACGGAGGCAGGCCCCCGCGAAAGATCCTGTCTCTCGATCGGTGTACGCTCCTTCAAATCTGCCCCGCCATGGAGATAGACAAAGCGGCTTTCGGGTATGCCCAACTCTTGTGCGCGCGCCACCGACGTTAAAAGCACCGCGGCGCCCTGGTTGGCCTGGTCGCGTGCCACCATGCGGCGCGGATAGGGGTCGCTGGTCAGCCGGTTGGAGGGCGTGACGGTCGCAAGCTCTTCGCTCGTGTAGATCGATTGCGACATGGCATGCGGATTGTCCGCAGCAACGCGCGTGAAAGGTGCGAACAGCTTTGCCATTTCGAGGGCATAGTCCGTGCGACCAAGGCGCAAGCGCGCTCGTCGGGCATTCTCGAATAGCGCATAAACATTGATCGGTGTTCTGGCGCCGTGGCGCGCGAGCTCGGCCGTCAGCAGTGGTTCGCCAAAACCGCGATCTTCGAGCTGACTACCAATGGTTTCGCTCCAATCGCGCTTCTCACCTCGCGACGTCAGATGACGAACGGTCGAAATCGCTTCAGCACCGCAGATCAAGGCGAGCGATATCTCGCCGCGCGCGATGCTCTCTGCCAGCTCGTTGACCAGATGCTGTGGCCCCTGTCCGCCGACCGGCTCCAGGATCGCGCGTGCCGGATCGGCGCCGATGCGCCGCGCCACCGCACGCGGGAAATTGTCAGCCCTGCCGAAGGGCGCGACCGCGTTCGGTCCCGAGATTTCGAACTGCCGGATTGCGGCGATGACGTCTATGGCTGGAGCCAACCGATCGACAGAGAGCGCGTCGTCCAGGGCCGCGCGTGCGGCGCGGGCCGCCAGCTCGGCCGGCGACTGCGCTGCATAGTCGCCCGCATCGATTCGCTCCGATGCTTCGCCAACACCGACGATGATTGGGGTCAGGTCGCGCAAGTTCTGCTCCAAAAATCTTCCCGCGAGATTGCCAACCGCATCGCAGTGAGTCGAGATTGACGGTGGGGAATGAAACTGCCGGCTCCGTGATATAGGAAAGGCGAGGGGACGCCGTGATCGAAGCGCTGCGAGCCGCATACGCCAAGACATCCGCAAGTCGGTTGGTCGCCATCGCGTGGATCGGCGGTCTCCTTGGCGTCTTGCTTCATTCCGCCTTGCTCGGGGACTACATCGTCAACGGTCAGGGTCATCCGATGCCTGGGGAGTTTCTCGCGATCTGGTCGGCAGGCCAGATGGCGGCGGCCGGACACGCAGTCGACGCCTACAACGCCCGCCTACTTCACCAGCTACAGATCGCCGACACACAAGTGCCGTTCGGCGGCTATTTCATGTGGCTCTTTCCGCCTCCCTTTTTGCTGGTGGCGGCCGTACTGGCGACGCTTCCTTTTGTTGTCGCCTATATCGGTTGGGCGGTTGTCACGCTCGTCGGCTATGCCATCTGTACAACCAGGTTGTTTCGCGACCGTGCTGCCGCAATTGCATATGGCGCCTCTCCGGCGGCATTCGTCACCTTCATCGTCGCACAGAACGGTCTATTCACGGCTGCCTTGTTCGGTGGCGTGCTTCTCACCTTGCAACGGCGACCGATGTTGAGCGGCCTGCTGCTGGCAGCGCTCGTGGTGAAACCACAATTTGGGCTCTTGTTTCCCGTTGCCTTGCTCGCTGCAGGCCAGTGGCGAACCGTCGCCGTGGCAACGATCGCGACCAGCGTCTGGTTGATTGCTTGCCTTGTCTTTGAGCCTTCTCTGATTGGCGCTTTCTTGCACGCGCTCGCCTTCGCGCGAACAGAGTTGCTCACGCAGGGACATCAAGGTTGGTACAAGCTGCAAAGCCTCTACGGAGTGCTGCGCATTGCAGGCCTGAACGATGACTGGTCGAGCGCCGTAACGGCGATCCTCGCCATGACCTTGGCGGGCGTTGTCATTGTTGCGTGGCATGGCCGGCTGCCGTTCCCACTGAAGGCGGCTATCCTGGTCGTCTGCTCGCTCGCGATCTCGCCGTACAGCTATGTCTTCGATTTTCCCTTGCTGACGATCGCGCTCGGCTTTCTCTGGCGCGACTCAGCGTTCGATGCTTTCGAGCGCCGCACGATCCTCGTGTCTTACCTCCTCGTGGCGGCGGCGATCGTCAGCGCGACGCCACTGGGGTATCTCGGTCTCGCTGCAATCACGCTCATCGTTTGGCGGCGAGCGGCGCGCGCACTGAGCAACGGAACGTTTGCGCGGCCAACATGATTATGTAGGGTTGACGTATGCAAACTGGCCGGTGGGCGCGCGGCGCCTTTGTGTATCTTCCCAGCGTCGCCGTCGTTGCCGTGGCGGTCATCGTGCGCTCGCTGAGCTGGCTGAATAACGATTCGAGCGGTCTCATAACGTTCGCAGAGAGATTGCTCGATGGCGCTAGACCGTATGTCGACTTTCGCGAAGTCAACCCGCCAGCCTCGCTGCTGCTCTATGTTCCCGACATTGTCGTCGGGCGTTGGTTCTCGCTCGCGCCGGAAGCCGTTCTGGCGGTCGAACTTTTTGCCGCGACATTTGCCTCGCTCTGGCTGACCGCCAGAATTCTGCAAGCGGCATCGCTTCTCACGCGCTTGGAGTCACTGGCACTGGCGCCGCCGGCTATCGCGATTTTCCTGATCCTTCCTGAGCATGTCTTCGGCCAGCGCGAGCACATGGCGTTGATTGCAATCCTGCCCATGCTCGCCACCTATACCGCGCGCGCAGTTGGCGAGCCCGTTTCGCGTCCAGCTGCCATCATCGCCGGCATCGGCGGTGGCATCGCCACATGCATCAAGCCGCACTTCGCGCTGGCGCTGCTTATCCCGCTGGCCTATGCGGTGTGGCTCGTCCTTCGCGGGGCGAGATCGATCTGGCCTCTTTTGTTCTCGTCGGAAAATGTCGCGGCGGCTCTGGTCGTCGCGGTGTACGGGCTCGTCGTAGCGTTTTATTTTCCACTCTATCTGCAAGTCATGTTGCCGATCCTGGAAACGGTTTATGTTCCGGCACGGCTTCCATGGCTAGATCTATTACGCACACAGTCCATCATACTTATTCTGCAAGCCACTGCCGCCGCCGTCATCATCGGTCCTAAAACATTCGTGAAGCCGTTTCCGTTTGTGTTTACGATGGCGGCTCTGGGATTCCTTGCCAGCATTCTAATCCAAGGCAAGGGTTGGCCGTATCATGGCTATCCTGCGATTGCGCTGATGCTGCTGATCCTTTGCGTGGTCGCCCTCAAGCGCTGGCCTGAGGTACGAGGATCGACAGGCATCATCCCGTGGAGTGCTTGCGTAATTGTACTTGTCGGCGGCCTCTATGCAATTTCGACATCATGGTTCTGGCCGCTCACCTGGTATCCTCAATTCGTCTCGACCGTTGCACATTTGGCACCGCCGCACCCGAAGATCGCCTCGGTGTGCGGCGGCACACAGTTCCTGTTTCCCCTGGTGCGTATCGTCCATGGCACGCCGGTCGACGATGTGTTGTGGGTCAATGATGCCGTGATTGCGCTTCGCCGTTATGACGAAGTCGATCCAACACGGTTGAAAGCGATCGAGCACTACGCGAGCGAGGAGAGCCGCATCTTCAATCACACCGTCGCAGCAGCCCGGCCCGACGTCCTGGTCGTTTGCCCAGGCTGGAAGGAATGGGCTTTGGTGCAGCCTGACTATGCCCGCACGCTGAGCCGGTTTCACGCGGCTGCGACGCTCGAGACTTCGGAGATTTGGCTTCCGAATTGAGTTTATGGCTTGTGGCAGCCGGCAAAGACCGTCAGCCCGCCGAGCTTGTTGGTGCGCATTAGCGGACGCTCCGCCGCGCACAACGCAGACAATGTTGCGTTCACGACAGCGCCGTGCCGGCGAAGTTGACTCTTCGGCTCACTGCTTTGGCCCGACCTGACGCGCTCCAGGACGCGCGTTGCGGCGGCGAGAGGAAAGACAAGGCCGTAGTAGTAATGACTCCAATCGAGACTGAGGCCGAACGTCGCGATGGAGCGCTCGAGTTCGGCAAGCGTGTAGCGTCGATGATGGCCGAGGAACACGTCGTGACCGCTCCATAGGAATCTGAACGCAGGCACCGAAAAGATGAAGCGGGCGCCGGGGGGCACGAGATCGACATAGGGCCGCATGAGAGCAGCGTCGTTGCTGACATGCTCGATCACATCCATCGCCAAAACCAGATCGGCGTCGCTCGTGCTGATGGTGCGGCGGAACAGAAGCGGCTTGCCGCACCATTGCTCGTCACGATCCTGTGCATAACCGATGTCGACGCAGGTGGCGCGAGCGGCATCGGTGTGTGCCAGCAACTGACGCGAGAAAAAGCCCGAGCCGGCGCCGATGTCGAGTATGGAAATCGGCTTCAGGCCGACGCAGTCTTTCAGAAGCGCCGCCGCCTTGGCCTTATAGTACCAATGCGCGTCGACCTGGTCGCCGAGGATCTCTTCTTCCTTCAGATCCATCGCCTACTCGATCGAGTCGATGATGTAGATGGGCCGACCTTTGATCTCCAGAAAGATGCGGCCGACATATTCTCCGATCAACCCGATCGAAACGAGCTGGATGCCGCCAAAAAACATGATGGCGACCATCAGCGACGGATAGCCGGGCACATCCACACCTTCGATGAAGGCATGGACAACGATGAAGGCGGCATAGAGAAACGAAAAGAGCGAAATGACTGCGCCGACATAGAGCCAGAGCCGGAGCGGAACTGTCGAAAAACTGGTGATGCCATCCAGCGCGAAGTTCCACAGATTCCAGTAATTCCAGCTCGTCCTTCCCGCCGCGCGCTGCGGCCGCTCGAACGGGACTGCCTCGGTGCGAAATCCGGGCCACGCCATCAAGCCCTTCATGAACCGGCTGCGTTCGCGCAGGCGATTGACTTCGTCGACGACGCGTCGATCCATCAACCGGAAATCGCCGGCGTTGAACGGGATTTGTGTCGGCGACATGAGGTTGAAGAGGCTGTAGAACCAGCCCGCGCTGACGCGCTTGACCGGACCATCGCTTTGCCGCGATGTGCGCACCGCATAGACGATATCCGCGCCGTCGCGCCAACGTTCGATGAAGCGCACGATGAGTTCGGGGGGGTCCTGAAGATCGACGTCCATCGGAATGACGGCATCGCCCTTGGCATGATCGAGCCCGGCTGTCATCGCCGCGTCTTTGCCAAAGTTGCGCGACAAGGTCAGGATGACGATCGACGCATTGCGCGTTTTGGCTTCGCGCAAGGCGTTCGGCGTCTTGTCGGTGCTGCCGTCGTCGACGAAAATCAATTCATACGTGCAGGCCTGTCCCACGAGAATCTTCTCGACCGTCGCGACGAACAGAGCGATCGATGCCTCTTCATTGAAGACCGGAACCACCAGGCTGATGAGCGGCGTCGGGTTTCTCGTCATGCGTGCTGCTCTGTCTTCGGGAGACGCCGCCGCATGATCAATCGCGCCGAAGCGCCCCCGCTTTTGTCGGCTAGTTTGACGCGCAATCGAACCATAAACAAACGATTCCGTTACGATTTCGGGCTTGGCGCATTTCGCGGCAACCAGATTTCGGCGTCGCCCACCGTCTTCGCCTTATAGTAGGGACGAAGAGCGGCGGCGATTTCGGGATATGACAGCGCCCATTGTTCTTCGCCGTTGCCGCCGACGATGATGACGTCCGGGTGGCGGCTGCGAATCGTATCGGCCAGCTCGGCGCGGTCGCGGCGCGCAAAGTCCTCGATTCTCCGCCGCAACGCGGGATCGAGGACTTTCTTTCCCGTCGGATCGAGTTCACCCGACGTGAGCATCTTGTCGGTGTAGGCGCTGATCCATTGGAAGGGCGTGCGGCCAAGCGGTGCGCCATGCAACTTTCTGGTCAACGGAAACGCCAGGCCGGGCGCTCCATATATGGAGAACACTTTCGGGTGGTCGGGGACCATGCGGGAAACGACCGTTACCAGATATTCGCGGCTCGGCTCCTGCAACAACCAGAACGAAGCCAGTGCGTAGATGCACAACAGCAAACCCGATCCGAACATGACGTCCGCTGTCGGCTTGGCCGCGCCTGCACGTCCGTCAAGAAATTTCGTGAGCCGCCTGACAAGGAGTATGCAGAGCACAAGTAGCGAGAGCGCGACCGCGGGATACCCGTGATACGGCCAGCCCTTGCCTTGGATGATGAGCGCGCCGGTGAAGCCAAGCGCCGCGAGGCTGATCACTGCCACAACGGGGCTCCTATATTCCCTAATGCCCAGCCCAGCGCCGATCAGTGCCGCGAGCACGACCATGATGACCGAGGGATTGGCGAGCATCAGCGGCAGCGAATATCTAAGCGGCACATAGAGCGTGAGCACGAGCGGCAATGTGTTCTGCGAGTAGTCGGGAAAGCCCCAGACGAGCACTGCGCCATAGGCCAGCACGATTAGTGCGGTTGCCAGATTCTCGACCGCGAGCAACGTCGCCAACATTTGCGCGAGACTTTTTCTCGAACGCCAAGCGACGAAGATCAGAGGAAGCAGAAGGGCGAGTGCGAAGTAAGGCTTGATGGCAACGGCGATGCCGCCTCCGATGCCGGCGAAAAAGGCCAACGCGGCGCCGGGTGAACCGCCTTCCGCTCGCCGGGCATAGACCGCAAGCATCGGCAGGATCGAAATGAGCGCGATGTTTTCGCGTTCCGCGAAATTGTCCCCGGGCAGAATCAAAAGCAGAGCACAGGCCATGGCGAAGAGGAGCGGACGCTCGCGCGCTTGCACCGGAGAGTTGTCACCGAGGCAGCGCCCCGCCATCCACAGCGAAACGAACGTGCCGGCAAAAATCAGAATCGTGAGAGCGGCCTCGGCGGAAATGCTTGCGAGCCGGGAGAGTTCGATTGCCGGCATGTACACGAGAATGGACGCCGGTGGATTGGGTTCGGTGAAGTCGACATAGGCACGCGCGCCCGCGAGGACTTGCTCGGCCAACGTGAGGAGCCACGAAACGTCGCTATTGAGCCAGATAAAGCTGCGCAGCACCGCGGCCACGGTGACGACGAGAGCTGCGGGCCAATAGGATTTGAGCGGATTCGCGATCATCGCGGCAGCCGATCCTGCAACACGCGATAGACGGTCACGTGCTCGCTGGGTGGCACTTTGCTGTTCAGTGGCGCGAGCCAGGTCGGGATGTGATTGGTGTCGAGCTGGCCCAACAGGCCCTGAGGACCGCTGGCGTTGAGATAGTAGCTGAAATCGTAGCTCGTGCGGCAGACCACGACATAGTCGATGGCGCGGCGGCGCGCGATGCGCGCGCCGATCTCCGGATTCTTCGTGAGCAGGTCGAAGGTATCGAGGATTCCTTGCTCGTTACGATGATAAGGACCGGCGATGACGGAGTGCGCCGAATAGGCGAGGATGGCAGGTCCCTGATCCAGAAAGGCGACGACACGCGCGCGCGGCTGGGCTGCCAGCTGCGCGACGCTGGCTTGGCTGAAGCAATACCAGGACTCGCTGTCGGCTTTCGCACGCGCTGCCTGCGCGCGCGGGTTGGCGAGAAGATTGCGCCCGATCGAAACGGCATAGGCGAGGGAGACATTGCTTAAGAGAATGAGCGCGACGATTGTCGCCAATGCGGCGCGCCAGCCCGGTCTGGTCCAGCGTTCGATGCTGAGCTGCGTTGCGGCGGCAAGTCCGGGTAGGCTCGCGAGCAGCGCGAAGAGCACGCCGCGCACCTCCACCGACATGACCGCAAATGCCATCGCCGCAAAAGAGGCGACGATGATCGCCGCCAATCGGTTTTTTTGTTGAACGAGGAAAACCGAGAAGATGCAGGCCAGGAGACCGAAGGCGGAATAGAGAGTGCCGTAGAAGAAGAACGGCCAGTCGTTGGCGGCGTTCAGAATGGGCGACTGAACTTCCTGAACCCGCGACAGGAAAATCTCGTTTATCCTCGGGCTGACATTGCCATAAGGGCCTGCGAGGCAGGCGGGCGCAATCGCCAGGACCAGCAGGAGCGCCGCAATTCCCAATCCGACGAACAGAAGCGCGCGACGTACGGGTGTGCCAGCGGCGAGCAGCGTCACGCTCGCAAGGCCGAGTCCGCCGAAGGTCGCAAGCGTGGCGTAAAAGCCGGAATAGGCATCGCACGCGGCACTGAAGCGTTCGTGATCTGCCGCGAAGAGTGCGAGCGCCAAAGGTGCGGCGAGGGAAAATGTCAGACCGAAGCGGCGCACGGCGCCGGAAAATTCATCGCCGCGTGAGATCCACAAGGCACCGATGATCAGGAGGCTCGTTACGACATAGGGAAGCACTTCGAGGCCGATCGTCAGGCTTAGAACGCTGAGCAGCGCGGCTGCGTTCGCGGCTCGCGGATTTGTCTCGATTTCGATGAGGAATGCCAGGGTCCAAAGCGTAAGTGCGACCTGCACATTGTGATGATCAATGACGCCGGGCGTGAAGTAGCCGAGGACAGCAGCAGCCGCGGCACCGAACAATATGGCGATGACGCCGGCCTTCAGTCCGGCGAGGTGTTGCGCGATGCGCCCGATCGCGAGCCATGCAGCGAGCAGGCTCAGCATCGGCCAGACGCAGATCGCGAGCGTTTCCGCCGACTGCGGCACGAGAAACTGCCGAAAAAGCAAAATCAGGCCCGCGATGGGCGCGTCGATCAGGCGCGACCAATGCATCGGCAGCCCGAATGGCACATTCATGCGCCACTGGGTCAAGTCGTACCATGATTGGCCGGCGAGGAGATCGCGCACCTGCGCCAGCCGCATCGCATCATCTGTACTGAGGGCGATCGTAGACGGGTGGAAGTAGGCCGGAATGACATATTCGATGACTTTGAACAGCCAGATGAAGACTGCGACCGCGGGCACGCTGAGCGAGAATTCGCGCTCAGGCGTCGCACGCTGAATCGTCTCTTCGCCAAGTTCGAGAGTCATGGTGCCCAACTCACCGATTCGTAAAGCTATAGATGCATTTGCGCGTTCCCTAAAGATCGCAGCCGCGATCTTGGTAAAGGCGGCGGACACATAGCGCGCGCCTTGGACCGATGCTCTTTCGGATATTGGTGGTGTCTATCGTCCATGATAGGCAGGCGGCGGTTTGCGTCGGATGCAGGGTTTCGTCGATGAGCGTCTCAACGTCGGACAAAGCGTGGTTGAAGGCGTTCGACTTTGTGGCCGCACTGCCGGTGATCGTCTGGCTCACCTGGAATTGCGGGCTGTTGTCGCTGGCGTTGTTCCTCGAGGCCCGTCAGTTTTTCCATCAAGCGCAATGGGCGCTCGGTCTCAAGATCCTCAATCAGACGATGGCGATCGCATTCTTCGTGCTTCAGATCGTCTTGTTCGCGCTTCGCCCTGTCGCCAAGCAGAAATCGCAGGGCTTCATCCCGCGCTTTGCTGCGATATTCACGATGGGCGCGGGCCTGCTCTACTTTTACGCGCCGGTTGCAAGTCCCAACGATCTCGTCCAGGGCGTCGCGGCCTTGTTCGGGATTACCGGTCTTTCGCTGGCCCTCTATGCGTTGCGCTGGCTGGGGCGTTCGTTCAGCATCCTGCCCGAAGCCAGGCGACTGGTGACGGATGGTCCTTACCGATACGTGCGTCACCCGCTTTACGTCGCCGAAGCGTTCAGCACGCTTGGCGTAACGCTGCAGCTTCAACAGCCACTGGGCGCTCTCCTCGCGATCTCGATCTATCTCGGCCAGTTCGCGCGCATGGGCTACGAGGAGGAAGTGCTTGAACGCGCATTTCCGGAGTATGCCGACTACCGCAAAAGAACTTTTCGTCTGATCCCCTATATCTACTGAACGCGTGAACCGTTGGCTTCGGCGAACGATCGCGTTCACGTTTCGATGGTCCCTTCACAAACGCAATCGGCGTCAGAACCAAAATGTTCCATCCTCGATTTAATCTGTACCGTGACGAGTTATCTTATTGATATTACTGAATGAAAACCAACCATCGTGACAATTAAATCGAAGCCGGTAACCAGTCGCTAAGAATTACATTGCCGCAGCGCAACGCCTGTCGTTTACTTCGTAACAATTGGGATGGGGATTTTCCTGTCTTGAGAAGTACTTCGACCGAAATCGGTTTGATTTCGGCCCAAAGATGCGGGCGGGAGTCAGGTTCTTTTGCGGTTTGGGTAGGTCTGCGAAACTATTGGGCAAGGGGTTAGAACATGAGTCAGTTGATGCGCTTTCTGCGCGATGAAGAAGGCCTGGTGACACTTGAGTGGGTCGCGTTGGCTGCTGCTGTGATCGTTCTCGCGATCGGCGTTATCGTCGTCATCCAGACGCAGGTGAACACGGCGGCCAGCACGATCGGTTCGAAGATCGTCAGCACGGTCCAGTCCAACACGTAAAGTCACGGCATCTGGCGGACCGCCGGATCCGAAGAGCAGTTTTGGCCGGACGCGGATGATTGCGTCCGGCTTGCTCGCCCTTTCCGGCGGCTGTTTGAGGAGGGTTGTCTGATGAAGAACTCTTTCAGGCTGTTCCTGCGTGACGATGAGGGTTTGGTGACGCTCGAATGGGTGGCGCTTGCGGCTGCGGTGATTGTTCTTGCCATCGGCACCATCATCGTCATTCAGACTCAGCTCAACACTGCCGCGAGCACCGTCGGCAGCGAAATTGTCAGCACCGTTCAGTCGAATACTTGACGCCCAGCTTCGGCACCGGCCCCGGAGCAGGAGACCCGTTGCGAACGGCGTGGTGAAGCCCATAGTGGAGCGGCTTTGATTCGTCGAAGCCGAGCCGGGGTCACCGTCGATGCAGAAGATTCGGACGTTCCGCACCCTCCATTCTTTTTGGAAGAACGACGCAGGGCTCGCGACCTTGGAATGGATTGCACTTGCGTCCACGGTCATTGTCCTGGGACTTGGCGTGATTATCCTGCTTCAACCGAAAGTGACGACTGCGGCAAGCACTGTCGGCTTCAATCTGGTGAGTTCGGTAAACTCCAATTCCTAAGGCTGCGCCTTCGGGAAGGGGCCAGGCCAAGAGATCCCACCTACACCGAGTGGCGCGCTTTCGATTTGCACCGCGTTAACCTTTGACGAAGTAAAGTGTTCGCATTGCAAGCGGAAGACGTCGAAAATTGGCTTATTCTGCGTTTGCAAATATAGTAAACGAACCAAATTCGGAGTGAGTGATTCGCGATGCAACGCTCGCTGATAAGCTTGATTGTAGGGGGCATTCTGGCACTTATCGCCGTAGGCGGCCTCACTTACTATCTACGCACCACGCAGTCTCCCGCAGCACCTTCTTCGAACATCGACGTCGGCAACATTGTCGTGGCCGTCAACGATCTTCCTTTCGGCACGCATCTTGGTCGCGACCAGTTGACCGTAGTGGCTTGGCCGCTCTCCTCCATGCCCGCAGACGCATTTCACACCGTCGAAGAAGTGTTCGCCGGCTCGCAAGGGTTCGACCGGATCGTGCTGAAGCCGATCGACAAGGGCGAACCGGTCTTGAAGTCTAGAATTTCGGGCTTTGGCGCCAAGGCAACACTCTCCAGGCAGGTGCCGGCTGGCATGCGGGCTGTTTCCATTCGCGTCGATGATGTGAGCGGCGTGGCTGGGTTCATCCTTCCGGGTGATCGCGTCGATGTCATGTTGACACATAGACTGGAAGGTGCCGCGCCGGACGCCAGTCTCGTCACCGATATCATTCTGCAGAACGTTCAGGTGCTCGGTATCGATCAACTCTCCGATGTAGATCGCGAGAAACCTGTCGTCGCCCGTACTGCAACTGTCGCGGTCACGCCCGAGGATGCGCAGAAGCTGGCGCTTGCCCAACAAGCGGGAACTCTCGGACTGGCGCTTCGAAACACATCGGCCGTCGATCAGGTCCCGGTGGAACGCGTGGTGCAGCGCGATCTCGCCCCGAACGCAGCACCTCCGCCGCGGCCGGTCCGGCGTGGCAGGCCCGTAGGCGAAGGCGTCCTTGTAATCTATGGCGGCGGAAAAACGGAGTTGGCGACGCCTGCGCCCACGCCAGCGGCAGCACCGCCGCCGCCTGTTCGTTAACTTCTTCCGTACGTTAATTTGGGGCTTTGGTTTTTATGCGGTAAAAGAACTGCTGCAAGGGGGGCCGGCGCGCCGGCAGCAATTTCCATGACGCATTTCATAAGGTTGGCAAAGTTCGCCGTGCCGTTTCTGCTTGCGCTGGGCACAGTCGTGTCCGCCTCCGCGGCGGTGCGGGCCATGCCGGCGATCGATACGGGCGGACAGCCCCCGCTCGTTATCAACATCGCGCCAGGGCACTCGGCGGCAAGGATCGTGGTGCCGGTCGACAAGTCGCGCATCGTGCATTTCGAACAGCCATTCAGCCGCGTGCACGTCGGAAGCGGCGATATCGCCGAGGTCGTGCCGCTCTCAACGTCGACGATCTACATTTTGGGCAAGAAGCGCGGCAGCACCAATCTGACTATTACGAGCGGCAACAACGGCGTGGTCGCGGTGATCGATGTCATCGTGAGCTATGACGTCGACGGTTTGCGCCAGCATCTGGCCGAGCTGTTGCCCACCGAATCGATTGAGATTCAGCCGGCTGGCGATGCGCTCGTACTTTCAGGACACGTCTCGAGTTCGGATCATCTGCGCACGATCGTCGCCATTGCGGAGCGTTATGCGCCCGGCTCGGTGACCAATCTTTTGTCGCTGTCGGGAAGCCAGCAGGTGCTGCTCGAAGTGAAGTTCGCGGAAGTGCAGCGATCAGCGCTGGTTCAGCTCGGACTCGACTCGCTGAATGGTGCCGCAGCGAACAACGGCATTTCCGCGCCCCACCTCGATGGCTCGACGACCGCCGCGCAAGCGTTCGGCACGATCGGTGGCCTGCTCACCGACAGCAAGACCTATTTCCTGCGCGGCCAGATCAGTGCGCTGGAGCAGAGCGGCATGGTGCGCACGTTGGCTGAACCGAACGTCGTTGCCTTGTCGGGCGAAACGGCGACCTTCCTGGCCGGCGGTGAATTCCCCATTCCCGTGGTGCAATCCTCGACGGGCACCCTGCCGACGACCACCATCGAGTACAAGGATTTCGGCGTCGGCTTGGCGTTCACACCGACAGTCATCGCATCGGATACGATCAATCTCGTTCTCAAATCCGAGGTCAGCGCGCTCGATTCCACGTTTTCCGTCACCACCAACGGCATCAGCGTCCCGGGACTGAAGGTGCGCCGTGCCACGACGACGGTCGAGCTGCGCAACGGCCAGAGCTTCGCCATCGCTGGCCTAATCCAGGACGACTTCAATGACTCGATGAAGGCGTTGCCGGGGGTCGGCAGCATTCCGATCATTGGCGCGCTGCTACGCTCCACCAACTATCAGCGCAACCAGACCGAACTTGTCGTCTTCATCACGGTCCACTTGGTTGGCCCGGGACCGCAGAACAACATCGCCCTTCCGACGGACCGCGTCGTTCCGCCGACGCCTGCGCAGGCCTTCGGTCTGGGACACAATGAAGAGACGCGGCCGCCGCCGCCCGTGCCGGGCGCGCGCTCGATGAACGACACGCCGGCTCAGCCGCCCGTTGCTTCCGCCGCGCCTGCGGTGACCGCGCCCGCCACGACGCAGGCTTACTCGCCGGCGCCGAGTGCCGCGCCGAGTACGCCGGTGATCGTGGTTCCGGAAAAGCCTGCAACGCCTTCGCCGAGCACCGCGAGCGCGCCGCCTGAGGTCGCCATCACGCCGGACAAGCAATCTTCGGCGATCGTGACGCCTCCCAAGGTCGTGACCGCTGCGCCGCCATCCGCCGCCGCGCCGATGGCCATGGCAGCGATCGATCCGATCCCAATTCCGAGACCGAAGCCGTCCTGGGTAGCACCGGTCGCAAAGCCGGCTGTCAAATCGGCCGACGCCGCACCTCTGCCGCACAAGGTTACTCTCGCGGCCATCAGACCGCGGGCAAGCGTGACGTCGACAAAGCCTGCGCCGCTTCCAGCCGCAGACGAAGAATTGCCGGTGACGGCGCCGGCCAGTATTGAGGCGTTCCGTGCGGCCCAAGCGGCCGCGTCGCAATCAGACTCCAGTGGGACAACAGCGCCATGAAACCAACACACGCTTTGACCGCGCTCGGCTCGGCCCTTCTGCTCTCGGCCTGCTCAGGGCATGGCGGCGGATTGGATCCGCAACGCTTCAACAGTCCAGACTTCGGCGCCAGCGTGCATAACAACATCGCGGTGCAAAGTGTTCCGGCCGATCCCGACGTCGTGAACGGACCGGTCGAGGCGGATGGCCAGCGCCAATCGCTTGCCCAGCAGCGTTATCGCAACGACAAGGTCAAGCAGCCGCCGGAACCGGCAACCTCATCGGTTGCAGGCGCTTCGACGGGTACGAGCACCGGTGGCGGTGCGGGCGGCGGAACGACTGGCGGCGGCGGTCAATACTAACGTCCGTATCCAAGGTTCATCTGGCGCATTTGATTTCGGCACGATGGCCGTTTTTGACGTTCGCCATGGTGGCGCTCGCGTCCGTCGTGCGGAGCATGAGCTGGCTCAATCCCGATACCAGCGCGCTCATCACTTTCGCAGAGAAGTGGCTGCAGGGCGCTGACCCCTATGTCGCGTTCAACGAGATCAATCCGCCCGCCTCGATTCTTCTCTACATTCCCGACGTGCTGGCCGTCCGGATTTTCGGACTTTCTCCGGAAGCGATACTCTCTGCATCGTTGCTCATAGCCGCACCGGCAGCGCTCTGGCTCACCGCGCGGGTCCTAGGGCAAGCGCGCCTGATGGACATTTCGCAGAGTTGGATTCTCGCGCCTTTCGCCTGCGCGATTTTACTTCTCCTTCCCGAAGATGTGTTCGGAGAGCGCGAACACATCGCGGTCATCGCCATGCTGCCGCTGCTGTCGATCTATGCAGCGCGCGCCTCCGGAACGTCGATCGGAGGATGGGCCGGAATCATTGCAGGAGCGGGGGCAGGGCTTGCCCTCGTTATCAAACCGTATTTCGTATTGCCGCTTGTTCTTCCGTTCTCATTTGCAGCCTGGACGCTTCGGCGGCGGCCGAAGGATCTCGCCGCGCTGATTTTCTCGAGTGAGACTCTCGTCATCACGTTGATTGCGGTGGCATACGCAGTGACCGTCGCAATCTGGTTTCGCGAATATATCGACGTCATGTTGCCAATGGCTGAGCATGTCTATCTGCCAGTCAGGTTTCCTTGGCTGCTTCTCGTCGCCAAACCGATGGTGATCCTGCCGGTCGTCGGATTCGTCACGGTCGCGATCGTCGCGGCGCCGCGTGCGTTGAGAACGCTGCCGCTGATGCTCGTGCTCGCGGCCGTCGGTTTCTGGCTGGCATCGCTCATCCAGGGCAAAGGGTGGCCCTATCACGGCTACCCCGCCATCGCGCTTACTCTGATCGCTTCGCTTGTTGTCGCTATCGAGCGCTGGCCGGAGCAGCGCAGTTCGGCGTGGCGCGCCACAACGATTGTTCTTGTCGGCGGACTCAGCGCATTGGCGGCGGTCTGTTTTCGGCCTGCGCCATGGTATCCGCAATTCGTTGCGACTGTCGCGCGCGTCGCGCCCGAGCACCCGCGACTGATGGCGATTTGTGGCGCTCGTCTTGAGTATCTTTGGCCGGTCTCGCGCATCGTTCAGGGCGAAGCGATCGGGCACGGACTATGGGTCAATGAAGTCGTGAACGCGCTCGAGAATTGGGATGAAGTCGATGAGAAGGAGCGGCCGATTGTCGATCGCTACGCGCGCGACGAGCGGCGAACATTCATTCAGGCCATTCGGACGCAGCACCCGAACGTGTTGATCGTCTGCAATGATGGTTGGAAGGGCTGGGCTCTGGCGCGGCCGGAATTCGCCGCGGAGATGAGAAAGTTTCACAACGTCGCACAGATCGAACGCGCCGAGATCTGGCTGCCAAAGTGAGAGGCGCTACTCCACCAACCGCGAGATCGGCACAAGCGTGGTCGGTGCGGTCGTGCAGGCCGGCTCGGCGAGGATTTGCCCTGTGCCCGAGACCGCGATGTCGTAGGCGACGAGCGTGAAGCAGGCATTCGGCGAGTTGCTCGCTGGGCTGACCAGTCCTTTGATCTGGAATTGGGCGTGAGGCAGATAGACGACGCCGGAAAGATTCCAGATCGGACCTGAGTTTGCGCCCTGTCCTCCTTCAACGACGGCAGTGCTCGAACACGGCAACGTAGCGCACGTGATCGCGGGGTCCTGATAAATCACCATTTGCTTCCAGACGCCCGACGAAGGCCCGGCAATATTGAGCGATCCCGAAGCAGACCCAATAACAGTATGACCCGGAGAGAAGCCTGCGATGGTCGGTCCGGTGAAAATGATCGTCAGCGAAGCGCCGGCATTCGTCGTGATGGAGAAATTTCCCACATCGAGATTTCCGTTCTCGATGACGAGGGTGGCGTCGTTCGTGATCGTCACGTTGCCGGTGAGCTGCACATCGCCGCATTTGGGGCTCGCCATGTCCGACGAGCTCTTCGAGCCTGACCACAAGTTACTGGCGGGCAGACTTCCCTCCTGCGGAAAGGAGGCGGCCGTGGCGCCGCAAGGATTGGCGGGGATATTGCTCGCAAGAGCCGCATAGGGATCCGCAGTTGGTCCCTGCGAATAGAGGTTTGTCGTGCCGCAGGCAGGACTGCCGTTCGGCTGTGGCGCAGTCGATATGGCAAAACCCGCGCCGATCGGACTGCCGTGGCAATCCATCGATCCGTTCACCGCGAGCGTGCAGCCGTGCAGGTTGATGCTGGGACCGCCATTGACCAGAAACGAATGCAAGCCGAAGACGCAAACCGGTTTTGGCACGCCGTTGATCGCGATCGCCGTGGCCGCGATGTCCCAGCTCGATTTGCCGATCAGTGCCAGGAAGCTGGTCGGATAGGCGTTGCTGTTCGCGGTCGCGGTCTTGACGGTGACCTCGATCGCATTCTCTGCCGTGCCATTCGGGGCCGGCGAGGTGAACGTGGTGCCATTCCAGTTGCCAAATTGGATATCGCCGTTGGTGGTAGCGTTGAGGTTCAGCACGTTTCCGAACCCGGCCACCGACATGTTCGCTTGGGAATAGGTGCGCGCCGATGTTGCGGCCAGGGTTTCCTGTGTCGCCGTTGCCGCTCCGGCGGTCGGAAGCTGCAACGCACCGGCAAGCGCGGACGCATCGGCTGTGCTCTGCAGCATGTCGCGCGTTCGAAAAGCTGCCGTGCCGTCCATGCCGAAACCTGCAAGCACCAGAAACAATGGCAACAGGCACAGCATCCAGATCGATCCGACGCCGTGATCGTCGGTGCTGAAGCGAAGAAGCGATCTGACGAACCTCATGGCTGCTCTCTAATATTCCGACGCCATCGTGACGCGGGCGGTCAGGTTGAGCGTGTTGTCGTAACAGCCGACGACTCGGAACAGGCTGGCATTGCACAGCGGGATTTGGATCGTGACGACCTTGTCCTGTCCGGCGACGGTGCCGCCCGTCGCCGTGATGGTTGCGCTCGACAGCGAGGTGAAGAGTTGGTTCTGCGCGTCGGTCTGTGCGCTCGCGTTGGTATAGCTGTCGGAGACCGACAGGCGCCGCGAGATGTCGCGCGCCACGTTCCACATGTCGGCCTGCTTCAAGTAGATCAGCGCGACGTCGACAGTGAACAGGATGATCGTGAAGATCAGTGGCAGCCAGAGCATGAACTCGACGGTCACCGTGCCTTCGTCGCGCACAAACGGACGCGAACGGAGCATCGCGTCGCGCAGCACGTGGGATAAACTTTTAAGCCGTATGTTCAAACTTTGAGCCCCGCGCTCGCTTTCGGAGACGATGTTACTCGAGTGACCTTACGTTCGGTTTACAGACACACTTTTCATTGTACCACAATCGAATTTGCAGGCGCGCAGTGTGCAGATCGCGAACTTCGAGACCGGTAAATTAACCAAATAGTTCTAGAGTTCGGTTAGAGTGTCGGCGTCACGGAGGGAGACGAAATGAGCATTTTATCCGCTTATCTGCAGGCTGAACTCAGATAATAGGTAAATGTTCATAAAATGCAGTTCTCATTTGCTTAACCTTGTCTCAGTTCTTTCCGTGACGTTAACGGGGTGAGGGGTATCTCTTCGCGGTTGCATCAAGGGCAGCCTCAAAAAAGCCCCTTACGGTGTTATATTGGATGGGACTAACCACGATGGTCGAGAACCCGTGCAGGTCGAGGGGGCTACGAAAACTCATGCTTACCCAAGGGCTTGTCAGGAGCCCTGCGCAGCTTGGCCGCGGCGATTCGCGGACGACTAGCCACCGGGTGCTGCCATGAACACACAACGACCCCAGGATTTTGATGCAATGCAGGGCAAGAGTTTGATGGAAGAAGAAGAACAATCCCCTCTGAGCATTCTTGCGGTACCACCCGCTGCCCACACGCAGCGCGTACTCGTATTGCTCCGCCCCGAGACGGATTCCGTCCAGATCCTGGCGGCGCTGAAACCGCTCTACAACATGGACATTCAAACCTTTCGCCGGCCGAAGGTGCTCAATTCGAATGCGCTGACCGACGACAAGGCGCCCAACATCCTGGTGCTCGACGCCGACCCCACCGATGAAACCGATCTGAAACTGATCCAGGAACTGAAGTCTGGTCCCTGCGCGCGCATCCCCGTCGTGGTTTTGGCCGAGCGCGGCGCCGATCTCGCGGCGATCAGGGCCATTCGCGCCGGCGCGGATGACGTCGTGCTTCGGCCGATCGACGCCGACGAGGCACGCGAAGTGTTCACCCGGCTGGCGGCGACTGCGGTCCCTGAAAGCCCGTCCAATCTCGGCAAGGTCACCGCCTTCATGCATCTCGCGGGCGGCGCCGGAGCCACCACGCTTGCCGTCAATTCCGCCGTTCTCCTCGCCGGCAAGACCAACCTCGACGACACGTGTCTTCTCGATCTCGACATCCAGTTCGGCAACGCCGCCAATCTGCTCGATCTGCCGTCGCGTTCGCCGATCCAGGAAATTCTCGCCGATCCCTCGCGTCTCGACCGCCAGATGTTGGAAAGCATGATGGTCAAGCACGAGAGCGGCATCCGCGTCTTGTCGGCGCCGGCTGTGCCGCTGCCCCTGACCGCATTCCAGACCAAGACCGTCGAGTCGCTGATCAACATCGCGCGCCTGCGCTTCAAATACGTGATCGTCGATCTTCCCGTCGCGCTGGTGCCATGGAGCGACGCGGTCTTCGGAGTCGCCAGCGTAATCTATGTGGTCTGCCCGCCGACCGTTGCGGCGATCCACCGCTTCAGCCATCTCACAAGGCTCTTGCAGCGCGAGGAAATGACGAACCTTCCCATCCAGGTCATCCTCAATCGCTTCACCTCGAACCGCTTCGGCGATATTTCTGTCGCGCAATTCGAAAAGAGCATTGGCCGCGACGTTCGCCACAAAATTCCGAATGACTATGCCTTGATTTCCGCGTCGCAAAACCAGGGCAAGGCTGCGGTTCTGATGGAGCCCAAAAGCAAGTTCAGCGTGGCGCTCTCCGACATGTTGCGTTCCGACCTGGGTACGGAGAGCGCACGCGGCGTGCCGAAGAGACGTTCCTTCCTTGGGATTGGATACTGACCATGTTCCAGAAAGTTTTTGGCGAAACCAACGAAGCCGACAGCGCAAAAAAGGCGCCGCCGGCTTCGACCGAACTTCCAATGCAGTCCGCGCTCCGGCCGGAAGGCATGGTGGCGCGCAACACCGAACTCAAGGTGTTCCTGCACGAGAAGCTCCTCGGCATGCTCAACCTCGGCGTCCTCGACAAGGTCACGCGCGACGATCTCGGACGCCAGCTGGCGCCGCTCATCCGTGATCTGCTCTCGAGCGAAAACATCGCGCTGAACAATTCGGAATATAACCAGATCGTAACCGAAGTGCTCGACGAGGTTTTGGGCCTTGGCCCACTCGAACCCTTCCTTAAGGATCCGACGGTGTCGGATATTCTCGTCAACACCTATCGCCAAGTCTATGTCGAACGCTCGGGCCGGCTGGAGCCGACGCCCGCGCACTTCAAGGATGAGCGCCATCTGATGCGCATCATCCAAAAGATCGTCGGCGCCGTCGGCCGCCGAGTCGATGAATCGCAGCCCTGGGTCGACGCGCGTCTGGCCGACGGCAGCCGCGTGAACGTGCTCGTGCCGCCTTGCGCCGTCGACGGACCGCTGCTCTCGATTCGTAAGTTCTCGAAGACGCCGCTCACCGTCGCCAAGCTCGTCGAGCTCGGCACCATCGATCGCCGCATCGCGCTCGTGCTCGAAGTCGTCGCCCGCTCGCGGCTGAATGTGCTCATCTCCGGCGGTACCGGTTCGGGCAAGACGACGCTTTTGAATGCAATGTCGAGCTTTGTGAGCAATCGCGAGCGCATCATTACGATCGAAGACACGGCCGAACTCCAGCTGCAACAGACCCATGTCGGGCGCATGGAGTCGCGGCCTCCCAACCTCGAGAATGCCGGCGAAGTCAGCCAGCGCGATCTGTTGCGCAACGCGCTTCGTATGCGTCCCGACCGGATCATCGTGGGCGAGGTGCGCGGGGCCGAGGTGCTCGACATGCTGCAGGCGATGAATACCGGCCACGACGGCTCGATGACGACGGTGCACGCCAACTCGCCGCGTGATGCCTTGACCCGTCTGGAACATATGGTGGGCATGACCGGCATCGAAATTCCGGTCCGCTCGCTCCGAAGCCAGATGGCCTCGGCCCTCAACCTGGTGGTCCAGGTGCAGCGCTTGAGCGACGGGCGCCGCCGCGTCGTCAGTGTGCAGGAGATCACCGGAACCGAAGGCGACACGATGACGATGCAGGAGCTGTTCCGCTTCGAGCGTCAGGGGCTCGATGCCGCCGGTAACGTCGTCGGTCATCACGTGCCAACCGGCATTCGCCCGAAATTCGTGCAAAAGGCGGAAGAGAACGGCGTGCAGATTCCGCCCGACCTCTTCCGCATGGATGGAAAAGCCTAAATGGGCAACACCGCTCTGCTCGTTCTTCTTTATGTGAGCCTTGGCGCCGCGGCGCTGTTCGTCGCCGATGCGCTGGTCGGCTTCTCACGCCAGGCGCGCGGCATCGACGACGACGCGGTCAGCCGCCGGCTCGCGAGCAGCAACGTTGCGACATTCAAGGCTGAGAGCCAGGTCGAACTCATCCGCCGCAAGGTCGAAGTGCCGGGCTGGATCGGGCAGTTGCCGCTGACCTCGACGCTTGCCGAATTGATTTTGCAATCGGGACTGAATTTGCGGCTCGAGCGCGTGCTCTTGCTCATGGCCGCGATCTTCGTCTTGACCTCGGCGATTGCCGCCTACTTGTTGCCGGTCCGCTATCTGGCCGGCGGCATCATGGTTGCGGCGCTCATCTCGGTCGGACCCGTCATCGTCGTGTTGCTCAGTGCGCGAGCCTCGAAGAGCGCCGCCTTCGAGGAGCAATTGCCCGACGCCATCGATCTCATCGTGCGCAGCCTTCGCGTCGGCCATCCGCTGAGCGGCGCCATGCAGGTGATCGCCAGGGAAATGCCGGCGCCGATCGGCGCGGAGTTCGAGATCGCCGTCGACGGCGTGACGTATGGCAAGCCGATCCCGATGGTCTTTGCCGAAATGCGCAAGCGTGTAAATGTGCCCGATCTGGCCTATCTCGCGATGGCGGTGCAGATCCAGCAGGAATCCGGCGGTAACCTCGCGGAGTCCTTGTCGAAGCTCTCAGCGGTGATCCGCGACCGAGCGCGCATGTTCCGCAAAGTGAAGGCATTGACTGCGGAAGGAAGGTTCTCCGCTTGGGCCTTGTCATTCTTTCCGCTCGGCATCGCCGGCATGATCCAGCTGATCCAACCCGACTACTTCACCCGCGTCGCGGACTTCGCATATTTTCCGCATCTCGTCGTTTTGGCCGTGATCATGCTGGTGTTGAATGTCGTGATGATGCAGGTCATCACGAGCCTAAAGGTGTAGGCCATGGATCCGTTCCTGATCAGTGCCGGCGTCGTTCTGTGGTTGGCGATCTTCGCCATCATCTACGGTGTGCGTTCGTTCGCGGACGAACGCAGCACCCTGGCGCGCCGTCTGGAAGAGTCGAACCCCGACGGCAGCGTGAATATTCTCCGCCCCGAGGCGATCCGAGTGTCGCTCGACGACGGGTTCCTGAAACGCTTCGAAAAATTCGTCACGCCGCAAAATCCGAACGAACGCTCGCAGACCCAACAGCGTCTCATTCTTGCCGGATATCGCCGGCCTTCGGCGATGCGCCTATTCTATTTCTCGCGCGCGGTCCTCACCATCGCGATGACCGTCGTCGCGGCGATCATCGTCCCTTCTCTGGGCGAGGCGTTTCCCTTGCCGCTGAAGCTGGCGATGATCATGGTGCCCGGCATCTTCGGCTATCTCGCGCCCGCCTTCTGGCTCGATCGCATGACGCGCGTTCGTAAGCAGGAGGCCGAGCGGGCGTTTCCCGACGTGCTCGACATGCTCTTGATCTGCCTCGAAGCCGGACAGTCCATCGATCAGGCGTGCCGCAGGGTTTCCAACGAAATCGGCGCCAAGAGCCAAGTCTTGGCCAACGAAATGAAGACAATCAACGACGAGCTCTGGGCGGGCAAAGAACGGGCGCGGGTCTTCCACGACTTCGCCGACCGGTTGGGCGTCAGCGATATTCAGGCCTTTGCGACGGTTTTGAAGCAGTCCGACGAATTCGGGGTCAGCGTCGCCGATACGCTCAGGGTCTATGCCAGCGAAATGCGCAACAAGCGCATGATGCGGGCAGAGGAAATCGCCAACCTGATGCCGGTCAAGGTTGCGATGGGATCGATCTTCTTCACCGTGCCGCCGACGATGATCATCATCGGTGGACCGGCTCTCATCATGATCGTGCGCACCTTCGCGCATCTTTAGCAGCGACACCGCGGATAAGAGCCTTGTCCTGAACATGCTTGTCGCCGAGGCCGCGTTTGTCCTGATTGTGCTCGCGGCTGCGGTAAGCGATGTCATCAGCTATCGCATCCCGAACCTGCTGGTCCTTGCGCTCATGGGCGCCTTCATCGTGTGGGGCGCGCTCAACTACAAGGAGACCGCGTGGCTCAGCCACTTCGGGGCGGCTCTTATCTGCCTCGCCGCGGGCTTCGTCCTTTATCAGTTTCGCCAGATGGGCGCGGGCGACGTGAAGCTCCTAACCGCAGTAGCGCTATGGACGGGCATGAGCGGGCTCATTCCACTCCTGCTCTTCATGAGTCTCAGCGGTCTCTTTGCGTTGCCGCTGATTTTGCTCGCGCGAACGCTGGTCGTGAGGGCGCAGGCGAGGAATCTGTGGAAACCTGAGTGGGCGGTGCCGCGTGTGCTCACGAAAAAACAAGGCGTGCCGTACGGCGTTGCGATCGCTCTGGGCGCCATCGTGACGATGATGATTCGTCCGTTAACGATTGGGTGATTGCGGCTTAAATGTGTTCGTCTCGCTGTAAAAAGTGAGTCGGAGCGTGATGCGTAAACAAAGTCTGCAGTTTTTTCGTCCCGGCGCATGCCCTATAATCGCGCCATGGGATGGGATGGTAGCGCCGCAGTGAAGCCGCTGCCTGTTGCATGGCTGGCGCGCGCTTTGGTTTGGGCATTGTTTGCTGCCGTCGCGGCGGCCATCGCCGCCTTTTGCTTCCAGTGTCTTTACTGGTTGCGTTTCGGTTCGTGGTTCGACTGGACCGATCCGGATGGCCCGGCGTTTCCCGGTCCCTCCTGGTCGGGTGGCGCCTGGAAGGGCGCGAACGCCATCTTCGATTACTTCCTCTCCGCGCCGATCCAACTGTCAGCCTCGATCGCGGGTCTCATCCTGGTCGCGATCTATGTCTGGGTGCGTGCCGCGACGCGCTAAGCTGACCGCCCGACGGGAGAAGTTCGCGAAAGTCTCGCCCAAGCATAAGCGGGCCTAAGCCATGCCGCGGAGTGACCGGACATAGCTGCTGTATACTGACCGATGCCGAGTCGTGTCGCGATCATTGGGGACAACCATGCGCCGTTTCTGGGCTTCGCTGGGATCGCTGGCGTTCTTCATCGTCGCGCCGGGGACGATTCTGGGCCTTGTTCCATGGTGGCTCACGCACTGGCGCATCGGCCCGGCGTTCTTCGGCATCGAGCCTTTGCGGTGGGTTGGTGCCGCGCTCATCGTGTTGGGGCTATTGCCACTCCTGAGTTCATTTGCGCGTTTCGCCTGGGACGGGCTTGGCACACCCGCACCGATCGCGCCACCTTCGAATCTCGTGGTGACCGGCTTCTACCGCCACGTGCGCAACCCAATATATGTCGCACTGCTCATCATTCTGCTGGGCGAGGCGCTGTTGTTCGGCGACGAACGGGTCGCGGTGTGGGGCGCGCTCTTTTGGCTCTTCACGTTTGCAGTCGTGGTGATCCAGGAAGAGCCCACGCTGCGGCAACAATTCGGCGAGGAGTATCGCACCTACTGTAAGTACGTGCCGCGATGGGTGCCGAGGGTTGTTCCGTACAGACCATCCGGTGACGCGTAACCTGCGATGACTTCCAGCATGCAGCTCGATGGGGTCCTCGGGCTCGCTGCGCGACCCGAGGACGGCCGCTGCGCAACGCGCGCTCAGCGCGCATTACGCTGCGGCTGGCTGGGGGACTAGGATTCGAACCTAGACAGGCAGAGTCAGAGTCTGCAGTCCTACCATTAGACGATCCCCCATCAGGATCAGTAAGACAAACCTCGCAACAGAGCTCGGCGTTCATTGGTCCGAATGGCCGATGCCACCGAGCATTGTTTGACTAGTGCATTGTTCAACCGGCCACAAGGATTGTCAGCAACTAAAAGACTGCGGGCCTGCAGCGCAAATTGGCGCAATGGGTTTGAAAGTTCAGGCGCGGCTCGCATGCCATTGCGCCGCGTAAAGGGCACCTGCCGCAATGAGGCCTCCGGCGATCAAATCGACCAAATAATGGTATCCGATCGGAATAGTCGCAACGACCATTAGGCTATTCACGATTGACGATGCGATAAAGACCAGACGATTGCTCCGTGTCGCTGCCGCCAGAATTATCGCCATGCTGGTGTGGTAGGAGGGGAAACTGACGATGCCGGCATAGGGAAGCGGCCCTTGCGTGCCGGCCCTCAACTGGGTCAATACCGTATGCCATCCGCTCGGGATTCCATACGCTTCATTCGGCCCAAAAGTCGGGAGCAGCCCCGCGACTATGATAGTTACAATTGACGCGATCGCCATGGCGCTCAGAAATTCGCGATTGCGTCCACGTGGGCCGAAGACCGATAGAAACAGCACAAGTGCCGGCGGCTGGTAGAGATTGCTTTGATAGCACCAAATCAGGACCTTTATAAATGTCGGATACCGCCAAGCGAAGGCTGCCCAAGTGCGCCAGTCGAAACCGAGGAGCGCGTCTGCTTTGGTGAAGAGCGTGTCTCTTAGTGGAAAGTCGAGAGTTGCTGCCAGATAACTCAGTTGAATACCGAAGATCGGAAAGACGGCCCAAAGAGCGAGGTACAGGGCGATTTCGGCAAACGTGCGATGGGGCAAGACAGTCGAAAAAATCGCAGCCATAACAAGAAAGAGACTTGGAACGACAATCACGCCAGCGAGGGCAATCGGTGTCTGCCATGTCAGACCGACATAGGCATTCCACAGACCCGCGATAATTCCCATCCCAGCCACCAACGTGATTGGTAGCGTGCTTGGCGAACTTGCGAGCAACTTGAATATTCGAGCAAGAGAAGATCTTAGCAAGACCATCCGTAACCACTTGATTCGTCTAGGACGCGGTGACGGAGGGTACTAAACTTCATTAAAGTTAAGACGCCATTAGACGATCCCCCAACGGACCGCTGGCAGTCCTTTAGCGAACGGGCCCCGACCGCGCAAGAATGGTGGCAATTCCGCCCCGCATGCGGCGGCACGCACCGCTTGCCGTCGCGAGGAACATGCTAGCGTGGCCGCTAGTTGGGGGCCGCACTTGCTCGACGAAGGAGCCGTCAGAACTGAGCGCCGACGTCGGCGACGTCACCGCCGACCGCTGCGTGTTGCCGCCCTCGATCTCGGCACCAACAATTGCCGCCTCTTGATCGCCACACCGAAGCGTGGCGGCGAGCTGCACATCATCGATTCCTTTTCGCGCATCGTGCGCCTGGGCGAGGGTGTGGCTGAGACGGGCGAACTGTCTCCCGCCGCGATCGAGCGCACGCTGGCCGCGCTGAAAGTCTGCGCCGAGCATATCCGCGCCAAGGGCGTCGATCGCGTGCGCGCCATCGCGACCGAGGCCTGCCGCCGTGCCACCAACACCTCCGTTCTGCTCGAGCGTGCCCGCAACGAGGCCGGCATCGAGCTCTCGGTGATCACGACGGAGGAGGAAGCCCGGCTCGCGGCGATGGGTTGCGCGCCGCTGATCGATCCCAAGGCCGAAGGCGCCCTGATCTTCGACATCGGCGGCGGCTCGACCGAAGTTATCTGGATGCGCCGCGATGCGGGCGGCACGACACGCGTCGTCGCATCACAATCGGAACCGGTCGGAGTCGTCGCTCTTGCTGACGCGTGTAAGGCGAAGCCGAGCGATCGCGAAGGTTACCTGGCGATGCGCGCGGCGATGATCGAACGTTTCCATCCGATCCGGTCCAGGATGGACGCGGCGGGAGCGTTCAATCCCAAAACGCATCATTTGCTCGGCACGTCCGGCACGGTGACGACGCTTGCAGGCATCGCGCTCGGCCTCGAGCGCTACAATCGCGCCCGCGTCGATGCCAGCTGGCATCGCTCAGCCGACATCGTTGCCGTGATCGACCGTCTGGCCGGTCTCGATCTCGCCGGGCGCGCCGCGCTGGGCTGCGTCGGCGCCGATCGTGCCGATCTGATCTTGCCCGGCTGCGCGATCTTCGCGGCCATCCTAGAACATTGGCCGTGTACGGAGCTTCGCGTCGCCGACCGCGGCTTGCGCGAGGCGATCCTGCGCGAACTGCTTGCGGAGCGCGCGCCATGACGAAGCGTGCGTCGGGCCGCGGCGCGAAACGCGTCAAGCCGAAGAATCCGAAGTCGCGCAAGGCATCCTCGAACAAGTGGCTGGAGCGCCAGCTCAACGATCCTTATGTGCGTGCCGCCAAGACCAAGGGCTACCGTTCGCGCGCCGCGTTCAAGCTCATCGCGCTCGACGACAAGTTTCACTTTCTGCGACCCGGTAGTCATGTCCTCGATTTGGGCGCAGCGCCTGGCGGCTGGAGCCAGATCGCGCGCCAGAGAGTCGGCGCGAAGGGTTACGTCGTCGCTGTCGACATCGCGCCGCTGGAGCCGATCGCGGGCGTCACGATTTTGCTGGCCGATCTCCTCGATTCTGCAACCCCTGGACTCCTGCAAGCTGCACTCGATGGTCCGGCGGACGTCGTCCTGACCGACATGGCCGCGCCGACCACCGGTCATCGCGAAACCGATCACCTGCGTACCAGTGCGCTGCTCGAAGCCGCGCTCGATGTGGCACAGAATGTGTTGAAGCCCGGCGGCACGTTCGTCGGAAAAGTGTTTCAGGGCGGCGCCACGGGCGAATTGCTCAAGCGACTGAAGGCGTCGTTCAAGACGGTGAAACACGTGAAGCCGCCGGCCAGCCGCGCCGAGTCGGTCGAGTTGTATTTGGTAGCGTTGGGGTTTCGCGCTTCCTAACAGCCGCTGATCGACTCGATATGAGTGTGCTAGAGTTTTGTCGATGACCAGCGAACTTCCGCCGATGGCTGAACGTGCCGCGCAATTGGCGCGCAGAGGCGCCTATGAATTTATCTATCAGATCGGAGCGCAATTGAGGGCGGAGGGCTATCCCGCCCTTGAATCAACGTTTGAGCGAGATGCCCGGCTTCGCGAGACGCTTTGCGAAATCATCGACACGCGCCGCAGTTGGAAGCCTGCGATGAAGAGATGGAAGCGACGGAAGAAGTGACGGAGTGCGGCTCTAGCAGAGCCCGTCAACGCTTCGCCAGTATCTTTGAGACGCCATTACGCCGCAGACGCTGTACGTCGGGCATGTCTTTGCCGAGCAATGGTCGCAGGTATGACCGGAAATCATCTGTGACATCGTTGCCCGACGCAGCAATGAACTCGTTGGGCATCGTCCGAGTTTTGCCGGCTATTTCGTCAAGGACCGAGAGCTCGTAATTCACCGAATAGGAGCCGGTACGCTTGATTGTGACCGAGCCGTCTCGGTCGCCCCACATGGCGAATTGCACGGCCTTTTCGCCGACTTCGCGGGCTTCGCACTCGTCGACATCAGACACGCAGCCGACAAAACTGCGTTGGAGGTAACCGAACGTGTCGCCGCGCACCCGCTTGAAACCGAGCTTGTTCTTGATCTCCGTGGTCAGCAGGTCCGCGAGAACTCCGCCGCCCAGATAGGCGTTGCCGTGCGCATCGCTCTCGACTTTTCCGGCGATTTGAGTGGCGATTGGCGTGCCGTTCGCATCAGAGATGCCTTCAGACACCGCAATGATGCATCGGCCGTAGCGGCTCATGGTGGCCTTGACGTCGGCAAGGAAGGTATCGATTCCGAATGTCCGCTCGGGGACATAGATCAGATGTGGGCCGTCATCGGGAAACGTTTTGCCGAACGCGGCTGCGGCGGTCAGGAAGCCTGCGTGGCGTCCCATCACTACGCCAAGGTACACCCCAGGAAGAGCCGCGTTGTCGAGGTTTGCTCCCATGAACGCCTGAGCGACGAAGCGCGCTGCGGATGGAAAGCCAGGGGTGTGATCATTCATCATCAAGTCGTTATCGACGGTTTTGGGGATATGGATGCACCGCAAGGCGTAGTTTGCGGCTCGTGCCTCCGCAGAGACGATCCGCACCGTATCGGCGCTGTCGTTGCCGCCGATATAGAAGAAGTAGCCGACTCCGTGAGCCTGCAAGGCCCGAAAAATCTCCTGACAGTATTTGAGATCTGGTTTGTCGCGGGTTGAGCCAAGAGCTGACGAGGGTGTGCGGGCAACCATTTCGAGATTGGGCGTGGTTTCCTGCGTGAGATCGGCGAAGTCCTCATTGACGATTCCCCGCACGCCGTGGAATGCGCCGTACACTCGCTCGACGCGATGAAATTTGCGCGCTTCGAGTACTACGCCGACCAGCGATTGATTGATGACTGCCGTTGGGCCGCCCCCTTGGGCAACCAGGACCTTTGACAGGTTGGGGTTGGACATGGGTGCTTCCCTAGAATGCAAGTGCGCCTCGATGTGTAGATAGCTTATTCTCCCTAACGACGGGGGAGGAAACAAAAACAAAAGCCCTGCCGTCGCCGGCAGGGCTTTCGCTCAACTTATGTCTGCGCGTATTACGGCGAGGACTTCAGGCTGATCGCGCCGATACCTGCGGCCACGTTCAAACCTCTGTTGCCTTCGACGCTCAAGGGCTGCAGCGCGATGGACTTGTCCAACCCGCCGATCAGCACATTGGCGCCAAGACCCACGCCGACAGTGGCGCTTGCGGTTGCGCCGGCATAGTCGCCCTGAAGCGCGCCCGGACGAACGTCGGACGATGGTGCGAACACCGCCCACACCAAGACGCCGCCTTCGGTGTAACCGATATCGACGCCGAACTTACTCACCGAGCCGACATAATGTTCGCTGCGCCCGCTGGGACGGAACGTGCAGTGCAGGTCCTTGGAGGATCCGAACACGAAGCCCCAACCGCTGGCGACGTTGCACGTCAGCGTGCCGACTTTGACCCCGTGCGGGGCCGCATCGGCTGTGCCGGCGAGCGCCACGGCGCCGATCGCCAGGGCAGCCGCACCGATCATCAAGCGAAAATTCTTCTGCATGGTCGAATTTCTCCTATTTCGTAGGGGTATTGTCTGAGGTTTAGGCGAACGGCATAGCACGCCGGCCGTCCCGGGGAAGCACATTCTACAGCGTAGAAGGCCAATTTGTGACCCCAAAACGTGCCGATTTGGGCTTTTTTTGCTGGCTTGCGGAATCGGTTCCGCGCTGCTAAAGGCTCGGCGCTCCAAACCAGATGGAGCGGCCGCCCATGACCATCCGCGAAGCTTTAACCTTCGACGATGTGCTCCTGGTGCCGGCAGCCTCCGAAGTCCTTCCCAGCCAAGTCGATACCAAAACCAGGCTCACCAAGACCGTAGAGCTCGGAATTCCCTTGATTTCCGCGGCGATGGACACCGTCACCGAGGCGGGTCTCGCCATCGCCATGGCCCAGGCCGGCGGCATGGGCGTGATCCATAAGAATCTCACGAACGAGGAGCAGGCCGAGCAGGTCCGCCGCGTCAAGCGATTCGAGAGCGGCATGGTCGTCAATCCGGTGACCATCGCACCCGACGCGACACTGGCCGATGCGCTGGCCTTGATGGAGCGCTACCGCATCTCGGGCATTCCGGTGGTGGAGGGCGCCAACGGCAAAGGCGCCGGCAAGCTCGTCGGCATTCTCACCAATCGCGACGTCCGCTTCGCCAACGAGCCGCGCCAGCCGGTGCGCGAGCTGATGACCAAGGACAAGCTCATCACCGTGCGCGAAGGCGTCAAGCCCGACGAAGCCAAGCGCCTTCTGCACCAACATCGCATCGAGAAAATTCTCGTCGTCGACGACGCCTATCGCTGCGTCGGTCTCATCACCGTCAAGGACATCGAGAAGGCGCAGAAGTATCCGAACGCCTGCAAGGACGAGCGCGGCCGCTTGCGCGTCGCGGCCGCGACGGGCGTCGGTGCCGATGGCCTGGCGCGCGCCATGGCTCTGATCGAAGCAGAATGCGACGTCATCATGGTCGACACGGCGCATGGGCATTCCAAGGGCGTGCTCGACGCGGTTCGGCGTATCAAGAAGGAATCGAACTACACGCAGGTTGTGGGCGGAAACGTTGCGACGGCGGACGGCGCGAAGGCTCTGATCGACGCCGGCGCGGACGCGGTGAAAGTCGGCATCGGTCCGGGCTCGATCTGCACCACGCGCATCGTCGCCGGCGTCGGCGTGCCGCAACTCACTGCCATCATGGACGCGGTATCGGCGGCTCAGAAAGCCGGCGTGCCGGTGATCGCCGACGGCGGCATCAAATATTCCGGCGATCTCGCCAAGGCCATCGCCGCCGGCGCGCATGTCGCGATGGTCGGATCGCTTCTCGCCGGCACCGAAGAAGCACCCGGCGAGGTCTTTCTCTACCAAGGTCGCTCCTACAAGGGCTATCGCGGCATGGGTTCCTTGGGCGCGATGGCACGCGGTTCCGCCGACCGCTACTTCCAGGCCGAAGTCAGCGACGTCCTGAAGCTCGTGCCCGAAGGCGTGGAAGGGCAGGTCGCCTACAAGGGACCGGTCGCGACCGTGGTGCATCAAATCATCGGCGGCTTGCGCGCCGCCATGGGCTACACCGGCTGCAAGACCATCGCCGACTTCCACAAGCGCGCCGAGTTCGTACGCATCACTGGCGCGGGCTTGCGCGAAAGCCATGTTCACGACATCGCCGTGACGCGCGAAGCCCCGAACTATCCGGGTGGGCAGTGAGGAGGGCGGCGCTCCGTCCTATTTGCTCCAGAAACTCATTGTCATGGCCCGCCGGAGTGCGGGCCACCCAGTTGGGCCGGGACGATGACGATCTCGTTCATGCTGCGATTAATTCTTCGAACTACGGGCCGCGTCACCTGGGTGGCCCGCATTTGCGGGCCATGACACCGAGGTTGTCGTCACCGCCGCTCAACTCCTTTTCTGCGCCCGTTGACACGGGCGCGATGGGTGGCCGCCGACTTGCAATCCGACCGCGCTCCCGCGCGGATCGGGGTGGCGGCCATGACGCAGGAGCAGGCGCATGATCGCCGAGCTTCTCCTCATCGTGTCCGTCGCCTTCGCTGCCACCATGCTCGGCGGCGTGTTCGCGCTGCGCTTCCGCGACCGGTTGCATCTCATCCTCGGCTTCTCTGCGGGCGCCGTCGTCGCCGTGGCTCTGTTCGATCTCTTGCCGGAAGCGCTGTCATCCGGCGCGTCTTACGGACCCGGTACGATTTCGCTTTTCCTCGCCGCCGGCTTTCTCGCCTATCTCATCCTCGACCGGCTCATCCTCATTCATCCCCACGACCACGGTGACGGCCACAATCACGGCGAAATCTCGGCGCGCGGCATCGCCGGCGCGCTCACGCTCTCGACCCACAGTGTCTTCGACGGCATCGCCATCGGCATCGGCTTCCAGGCTTCGCCCAGCGTCGGCCTCGTCATCGCGGCCGCGGTGATCGCGCACGACTTTTCCGACGGCATCAACACGGTGAGCTTCATCGTCCGAGGCGGCGGCAGTTGGCAGCGCGCGCTGCCCTGGCTCCTCGCCGATGCCGTGGCGCCCGTGCTCGGCGCGCTCTCGACGTTGCTGTTCAGGATTCCCGAGCCTGACATCGGTCCGGTGCTCGCCGTGTTCGCCGGCTCGTTTCTCTATCTCGGTGCCTCCGATCTCATCCCGGAAAGCCATCATCAGCATCCGCGCGCCGCGACGACGCTGATGACGCTGCTCGGTGCGGCGGTGATTTTCGTCGCTGTCAGGGCATCAGGCCTGTGAGGCCGGCTGCCCGCCTGCAAATGGCCATCGAGATTCTGGACGCGCTCGCGTGCACGGACCAGCCGCTAGACCGCTTCCTGCGCGATTGGTTCCGCACCCGCCGCTTCGCAGGTTCGAAAGATCGCGCGGCGATCGCCGAGCGCGTCTTCGATATCGTGCGCCATCGCGCATCCTATGGCTGGCGCATGGGGTGCGAGATGCCGCGCGCGCTCGCGATCGCTTCGCTACTGAAGGACGGCGAAGCGCCCGACACATATTTCTGCGGCGAAGGTTATGGTCCTTCTGCTTTGGATGACGCCGAACGCCAAGCTATCGCAGCGCCGCCCGACGGCGACCCACTGCTCTCTGTGCAAGGCGAATTCCCACAATTCTTGGAGCCGGAGCTGACGCGCGCCTTCGGTGCCGATCTGCTGGCCGAGATGCAGTCGTTGCAGGCGAGGGCGCCGGTCGACCTGCGCGTCAATACGTTGAAGCGCAGTCGCGACGAAGTACTCGAAGAGCTGCACAGCGGTGGCTTTGTTGGGGCAGAAGCCACGCCTTTTTCGCCGGTCGGACTCCGTTTCGCTTCGGCGTCGGCCGCACTGGGGACGAGTACGCTGTTCGAGAGCGGCGCCTTCGAGTTCCAGGATGAAGCGGCGCAGATCGCGGCGCTGTTGTGCGCCGCAAAGCCTGGCGAGCGCGTCCTCGACATCGCGGCCGGTGCGGGCGGGAAGTCGCTGGCGCTCGCCGCGTTGATGCAGAACAAGGGCGAGATCGTTGCTTGCGACATCCGCCAGACGGCGCTGCAGCAGCTCGCACTGCGTGCCACGCGCGCCGGCGCCGGCATCATCCGCACGCATCTTTCAAATCCCGATCCACCCGAAGGTTTGTTCGACGCCGTGCTGGTCGATGCGCCGTGCAGCGGTACAGGGACTTGGCGCCGCCAGCCGGAACAGCGCTGGCGGTTGACGCCGGAGACTCTCGCCGCGCGCATGGCGACGCAGGACGCCTTGATCGACGATGCCGCGGTACGCGTGCGCGCGGGTGGACGGCTCATCTATGCGACCTGTTCCGTACTGCCTTGCGAGAATGAGGACCGCATCGCAGCGTTCCTCGCGCGTCATGCGGAATTCACCGTCCGGCCGTGCGCCGACCTGTGGCGCGAATCGGTTGACACTACAGTTCCCAAGGGTATGGCGCGCTTCTTCAAGGCGTCGCCGCGCACGACGGGAACCGATGGCTTTTTCACCTGCGTGATGGAGAGGACGACATGATTCGGGGAAGTTGTGCCTGTGGCGCGGTGCGCTTCGAAATCGACAAGGTGAGGGCGCTCACCACCTGTCATTGCAGCATCTGCCGCAAGCTCAGCGGCTCCGCCTTCGGCACCTATGCGCATGTCGATGCCGACAAATTCCGCTTCCTCGCGGGCGAAGACATGCTCGCCGAGTATGAGTCGACGCCGGGCAGCATCCGCAAGCGCTGCAAGGTCTGCGGTTGCAACGCGCCGGGCAAGGCGCCGTATCTTCCGACCGTCAGCATCCCGGCCGGACTACTCGACGACGATCCGGGCGTGCGCCCCATGCTGCATGTCTTCACCTCGTCGCGCGCACCTTGGTGGACGATCAGCGACGATCTTCCACAACATGAGAAATGGGTCCCGGGTTATGAACCGAAGAAATCCTGAGCGCTGGACAAGCGCTAGCGGTTCGATTCCAACATTCGCACCCCGCGAGCGCCGGGCATTATTGCGAATGTTGGAATCAAAGGACCGCTAGCCATTATAGGATTCTAGTGGAGTTTCGGCTTTGACATTCGCTTTCGGTGTTTGCGCCAACTAGGGTAGCGAGTGTCAAAGCCACTCCACTAGGGAGGTAATCAGTAAACCCATCATGGCAGCTCCCGTTCTCGTCATCGATTTCGGTTCGCAGGTCACCCAGCTGATTGCACGTCGCGTGCGCGAAGCGGGCGTCTATTGCGAAATCGTGCCTTACGACAAGGCGGAGAATGCGCTGGCCGAGGGAACGCCGCAGGCGATCATCCTTTCCGGCGGTCCGGCCAGCGTCGCCGAAACGCACACGCCCCGCGCGCCGCAGAAAGTTTTCGCGCTCGGCGTTCCCGTGCTCGGCATCTGCTATGGCGAGATGACGATGTGCGAACAGCTCGGCGGCAAGGTCGAGACCGGCCATCACCGAGAGTTCGGCCGCGCCGACATTCTGGTCGCGCTGGATTCGCGTCTGCTCGACGGTATCGCCAAGGCCGGCGACTCCGAACCGGTGTGGATGAACCACGGGGACAAGATCACCGCCATTCCGCCGGGCTTCGAGGTCGTCGCGACGTCGGATAATTCGCCCTACGCTGTGATCGCCGACGAAAAGCGCAAGCTCTACGGCATCCAGTTCCATCCCGAAGTCGTGCATACGCCGCATGGCGCGCTGATGATCGCGAATTTCGTCACCAAGATCGCCGGCATCAAACCTACCTGGAGCATGGGCGCGTTCCGCAAGGCCGAGATCGAGAAGATTCGCCGTCAGGTCGGCAAGAGCAAAGTGATCTGCGGCCTTTCGGGTGGAGTCGACTCCTCGGTCGCGGCGGTGCTTATCCATGAAGCGATCGGCGACCAGCTGACCTGCATCTTCGTCGATACCGGCTTGATGCGGCGAGGGGAGGCGGACGAAGTCGTCTCGCTCTTCCGCGGCCACTACAACATCCCGCTGATCCATTCGGATGCGTCCGAACTCTTCCTCTCCCGTCTTGCCGGCGTCGAGGATCCGGAGAAGAAGCGCAAGATCATCGGCGCCAGCTTTATCGAAGTGTTCGAGGCAGAAGCGCACAAGGTCGGTGGCGCCGAATTCCTGGCGCAAGGCACGCTCTATCCCGACGTGATCGAGAGTGCCTCGGCGACTGGCGGACCGTCGGTCACGATCAAGTCGCATCACAATGTCGGCGGTTTGCCCGACAAGATGAAGCTGAAGCTGGTCGAACCGTTGCGCGAACTTTTCAAGGACGAGGTGCGCGTGCTCGGCCGCGAACTCGGACTGCCGGCGGCCTTCGTCGGACGTCATCCGTTCCCCGGACCAGGCCTCGCCATCCGCGTTCCCGGCGAGATCACGCGCGAAAAGCTCGACATCCTGCGCCAGGCCGACACCATCTATCTCGACGAAATCCGCAAAGCCGGACTTTATGACGTGATCTGGCAGGCCTTCGCGGTGCTCCTGCCGGTGCGAACCGTGGGCGTGATGGGCGATGCGCGCACCTATGATCATGTCTGTGCGCTGCGCGCCGTCACCTCGTCCGACGGTATGACGGCGGATTACTATCCGTTCGAGCACAGCTTCCTGGCGCGCGCGTCGACGCGCATCGTGAACGAGGTGCGCGGCATCAACCGCGTCGTCTACGACATCACCTCGAAGCCGCCCGGCACGATCGAGTGGGAGTAGCCGAAAGGAGCGACCAATGAGTTTCTGGGTTCGCCAAACGCATCGCTGGTTGTCGATCCTCTTCACACTGACCGTGATCACGAACTTCGCGGTGATGGCGGTAAGGCCGCCGCCGCCCTGGATCGTCTATTCGCCGCTGCCGCCGCTCTTCTTGATGCTGCTCACGGGCCTGTACATGTTCGTGCTGCCCTATGTGACGAGGCGCGCAACGCAGTGAGAAAGGGTTCCAGCATCGCTTACAACGTCACTCCAAGCATGGGAGCATGTCTAGGCGCCCCAGCCTTCAGCACCCGTTAACCCGCCACGGCTGTAATCCGAACTGACATCACGGAGGCGGGAGCGCCATGAGTCTATTGCAGACGATCGAAGCCGCATGGCGCTGGCGCGGCATTGCGCCGGCAGAGGTGGTCGCGCAGAACCAGTTCGGAAACGTCATCGTACGAACGGCGGCAAACAGGTTTTGGCGCATCATGCCGGAAGAGCTGAGCGCCGAGCCTGTCGCTGAGTCCGCCGCCGACTTTCACAAACTCTGGTCCGATTCGAACTTTCTCGAGGACTGGAACATGACTCTTCTGGTGGAGATGGCACAGAACAAGCTCGGCGCGGTTCCGGAAGGGCGGTGCTATTGCCTCAAGATTCCCGGCGTGCTCGGCGGCGAATATGCAGCGGCCAACATGGGAACGATCACAATCGAAGAATTGCTCGCCGCAGCAGGCGACATGGCGCGCCAGATCGCCGAGGTGCCTGACGGCGGGCAGGTCAAGCTAGTCGTCAAAAGATAGACGCGGTTTTTGCGCGCCAGCACGCGCTCATCGTCTCGCAACCTGAAACGGATCGATGATCCGCAGCCCCTCTGCCAGCTTCATCCCGTGCTGCATGTCCTCGGACCACAGCGTGTCGCAGCCGGCATGAAGCGCCGCGGCGGCGATGAGGCCGTCGTAGACGGAAAAACCGTACCGTTCCGCTAGCTTCAATCCGGTTTCATGGGTCTCAACCGTCAGTGCGTGGACGGTGAGTACGCTGCGCAGCGTGCTCAGGAACGCGCGCGTCTCGCTCCAAGACAGCTTCATCTTGCGCCTGGCGACGCTGGCAATTTCGTTCAGCACCTGAACGCTGACCGTGCCGCCCGCCGCAATAGTCCTCTCCGCCCGGTCGGCTTTTTCGGTGTTATCGGATGCGAGGTAAAGAAGGACGTTCGTGTCGAAGAAGCTAGCGGGCATTCGCCTCGTCTCGGTCGAATTTGAAGTCGGCAGGAAGTCGGCCGCGGAAAGCGCGCAGTCGCTTCAAGAGCACGTCGTGTCCGGGCTTGTGCGCGACGCCCCAGTGCCGGGCATCAACGGCATGGATCTCGATTTCATCGCCTTCCTTGAGCTTCAGCGCCTTCGTCAAGGCAGCGGGAAGGCGGACCGCCAGGCTGTTTCCCCACTTTGCGACCTGCATGCACCCGAATCCTTATGGATATACATTGTACCAATAGTATATCCAAACGACGTGGCGGTCAAGTTCTAGCTTCTCACGCCTTCCCGCCGTCCTGCCATTCGCCTTCCGGCAAGCGCCAATAGACGCGGTCCTTGCGCGCCAGCATATGGTGACCGACGAGCTCGCGGCGCAGCGTCGCGCTGTCCCAGTGATGCGCCTGGATCGCCTCGTTGACCTCGGCTTCGCGATAGCGTCGGCCCACCACGAAATCGCGCATCAGCCAGCGCAGAATAATTGTGCGCTTCTTTCGGCTCGCGGGAATGGATTTGAGCGTTCCGTCCTCGGCGACGAAGTTCTTCAGCACCTTGGCGTCGAACGTCTCGGCCATCTTCGTTTCGTGCATGGGCTTCAGCACGCTGCGGGCCAGGCGCTCGAGCGCCTCCTTGTCGAGCGCGTGCCAGCGCGTCGTGCCTTCCGCACGCGCGGTGACGAGGCCTTGCGCCTTCAGGATCGCGAGGTGATGCGACACCGTCGGCTCCTTGAGATCGAGCGCGCGGGCCAGCTCCTGCACGCTACGTTCGCGCGCCGTCAAAAGTCCCACGATGCTGAGCCGGCTTTCGTCGGCCATCGCCTTGAAGAAATCGAGCAGGGTGTCGGACATGGCGGCTTCCTTTCACCTCCATCTAATTAGATACTCATCGAAGTTAAAGGGGAGCAGGCAGCAACGTAAAGCGAAAATTCTGGCGTCGGGGCTTGTAATTACGAATATTATCCTATATTAGGATGATATTACCGAACATGATTGGAAAAAATGACAGATTCCACAGAAAGAGCGGCCGTCAGCGGCCGAAACAAGAAAGTCACCGTCGCCGAGGCCTTCTCTCCTCCCCCTCCTGACGAACTCCGGCGCGAGGCCATGCAACACCTTCTCGATCACCTCGAGAGTGGTGCTTCGCTCGTCTCGCGCTGCGAGGACTTGGTGGCGTCCCAGCCGGGGGAAAGAACCGGCGCAATCAACGCGGCCGCACGCGTCCTCCTCGCCAACGCCAAGGTCGCGGATGCGCTCTCGCGCATCGCCCAGGTGGAGCAGCGTAAACGCTCTGTCGTGCTCCATCTTCAGGACGACCGGCCCACGCGCGAGGAATTGATCCGCGAAATCGAGGAGGAAAACGCGCAATCCGGTGAGGATCCCGTCGCCAAGTTGGAGCGCCGGCTCAACGAACTTCTTGAACGCGAAGAAGCGGCCAAGAAACGCATGGCGCAACCGCTTCCTGCCCGACTCCTTCGGAAAGACGAACCGTCAACGGAGACTCCGACCGACGCTCCAATTGCAGATGAAGTCGACGATATGGACGATGACAGCTAGACGCGGCGCGCCAAACGGCAACTGCAACGCCTTTCGCCACGGCAAATATTCGCGCGAAAGGCTGCAGCTTTATGCGGATATCCGCGCGCATATTCGCCGGGGCAGAACGCTCACAGCCCATTACCGCGCTCGCGCGGCAAGGGAGGGAACGTCGAGGCGACTGACGCACACGCGCGTCATCCGTATTCGCATGCGACTTTCAGACCTGGCTGAGATCGACCAGTTCGCTCTGTCTGACGGTGTGGACCGCGAAACGCGCGCGGTATTCCGCCGGGGTCATGCCCGTCAGCCGCTTGAACACCATGCGGAAAAACGACACGTCGAGGTAACCGACCGCCGTCGCGATGCTTTGCACCGGCGTGGAATCGCGCTCCAGCATGGCCTTGGCGGTCTCGACGCGCACCGCCTGGAGATAGGCGGCGGGAACGCGCCCCGTCGCGGCCTTGAAGCGCCGGAGGAAGGTGCGTTCGCTCATGCCAGCGCGGCCGGCGAGATATTCGTTGCTGAGCGGCTCGCAAAACCGCTCCTTCAGTTCGGATTCGACCGCGCGGATGCGATCGTCGTCATGGGCGGGCGAGAGCGGCAGGACGGCGTAGCCGGACTGATGCGTGCGCGGCATCGACAGCAGAAGCGACTTCGCCGTCTGCACGGCGACTTCGTGCCCACACAGTTTCTCGACCAGGTAGAGACTGACATCGGCCGCCGCCGTTACTCCGCCGCTGCACAAAAGCCGATTGTCTTCGGTGACGAAGAGATCGCTGCACCACTCGACCTTGGGATAGCGGCGGGCGAACTCCGCGCTCAGCGCCCAATGCGTGGTCGCGCGCCGCCCGTCGAGCAATCCGGTTTCGGCGAGATACATCGCGCCCATGCACACGCCGGCAAGATAGGCGCCGGCCTGATGATGCTTCTTCAGCCAAGGCACGAGAGCGCTGTTCGCGACGAGCTTCTCGTCGATGGTGAGACCCGAAGTCGGAACGACGACGATGTCGGAGCGCTCGACGTCGGCGATGCCGCATTGCGGCGTCATCATCAGGCCGGCATAGGGCGCACGCACGGGCCGCCCGTCGATGGACACCGTGGTGACGCGAAAGCGCGGCTCGGGATGTTCGCCCTTGAGCTCGCGCCACAAGGCGCCCGCCGAGTGGAACACCTCGATCGGCATGAGCGCGGTCGAGGCATAGCCGTCGTCGAACAGGACTACCGTGACATCAAGCATGGCGTTCCCCAGGCGCGCCGTTTCTTAGGCCCGCGCCGTTGTCGGGTCGATCATCGTCGGCACCTCGGTGATCGTCGTCGCCGGAAAGCCGGACAGACGCGCATGTTCGCGGATCGCGCTCTCGTCTTCGGCGAGATAGACGCAGAACGTCTTGTCCTTGGCAACGTAGGAGTGTTCCCACTGCACTTTTGGCGCGAGCTTGGCGAGCGCCGAATTGGAGATTTCCGCGGCGCCCGTCAATTCCGGGGGCGTCATCGTACCGATGTTTTTGATGGCACGCTCGATGATGAAACGTTTAAGCACGTGAATCTCCTTTATGGGGTTGGGGGCTTGAGGCGCGCAAGAAACCACGGCTACCCAAAGCAGGTAAGCATGCGGATTGCCAATGTGCAGGGACGAATCCGCCATTTGGCACCCCAGCATGACCGCTTTGCCGGCGACGCATGGCGCGACTATTCCGTACACGGAGTAACATTGTCCAACACAACTTGCATGGGCAATTGTTGTCATGGCCCTCCGGAGCGCGGGCCACCCAGGTCGTTGAGAGTCGAGAGGGCGAAAATTCGAGCGCAGCAGAATTCTGTCGACATAACGCCCTTTCAACTGGGTGGCCCGCACTCCGGCGGGCCATGACAAAGGAGAAAGGTCAACGAAAATGGTGCGCATGACATGGGAAAAGAGCGGAATTATCCTGTGATCAACTTGCGAGTCGGCCTTGTAAGCCTTGCTCTCGCACGGAACTCCCGCTTGATTCGGTTTCCGCGATAGAGCGGCCACCAAAAGCAGAAACATGGAACAGGAAGCCTATCGCCACGTCCCCTATGATGTCGAAGTCGAGCAGGCGCTGCTCGGCGCCATCTTGGTCGATAACCAAGCGCTCGAGCGCGTCGGTTCGATCCTGAAGGCGGACGACTTCTACGATCCGCTGCATCAGCGCATCTTCGAAGTGATGCTGACGTCGAGCGAACGCGGCGGCATGATCCTGACCCCGCTGACGCTGCACGCGGCGATGAAGGCGGATCCCGGACTGATGGAGGTCGGCGGCCACGCCTATCTCGCAGGCCTCGTCCAGGCGGCTCCGGCTCTGCCGAACGTGCGCGACTTCGCGCGCATCCTGCACGATCTTGCCGTGCGTCGTTCGCTGATCCGGATCGGCGAAGACATCGTGAACACGGCCTTTGAAGCGCCGCACGACAAGCCGCCGAAAGACCAGATCGAAGACGCGGAAAAGGCGCTCTATCGCGTGAGCGAAAGCTCGAAATACGGCGCCGGGCCGATCGATTTCGCCGAGGCGCTGCAGCGCACGGTCGAGTTGGCCGAAAAGGCGCAGGCGCGCGGCGGGCGGATTTCCGGGCTGATTACCGGCTTTTCCGACATCGATTCGCTGCTCGGCGGGCTTCAGCCGTCCGACCTCATCATCGTCGCCGGCCGTCCGGGCATGGGAAAGACCTCGCTCGCCACCAACATCGCCTTTCACACCTGCCGCGCCTATGTGCAGGACATGGAGAGCGGCGCGGACGTGCCGCGGGGCGCGCCGGTGCTTTTCTTCTCGCTCGAAATGGCGGCGCAGCAGCTCTCGGCGCGCATTCTCTCCGAGCAGACCGAGATCGAGATGTGGAAGATCCGCAACGGCAAGTTTTCCGAGAGCGAGTGGGAGAAGTTCGTGCTCGCGATGCAGGATCTCTCCACGCTGCCGCTCTATATCGACGACACCGGCGGTATCTCCATCGCGCAGATCGCAGCGCGGGCGCGGCGGCTGAAGCGGGAGAAGAATATCGGCTGCATCATGATCGATCACATCCAGCTCGTCGCCGGCTCCGGCCGGCCCGAGAACCGGGTGCAGGAGATCACCGAGATCTCCAAGGCGCTGAAGGTGCTTGCCAAGGATCTCGACGTGCCGGTGATCGCTTTGTCGCAACTCTCGCGCGGCGTCGACAGCCGCGACGACAAGCGGCCGGTGTTGTCGGACCTGCGCGAGTCAGGCTCGATCGAGCAGGACGCCGACGTCGTGATGTTCGTTTATCGCGAGGAGTATTACCTGAAGTCGCGCGAACCCGATCCGGGCTCGGCGGATCACGGAAAGTGGCTGGAGAAATGCGAACGCGCCCATCGTCGCGCCGAGATTCTCGTGGAAAAGCACCGCCATGGCGCCACCAACAAGATCGAGCTCTTCTTCGACGACCGCTTCACGCGGTTCTCGAATCTCGCAACGGAGGATTCAATCCGAAACTAGCGGCGCGGACGCGGTGACTGGCTCGTCGACCCGCACCAGCGTGGATTCCTGTCGCGCCCAGCGCATGATCTGGGCGGGCAAGAGACGCAGTTCGAAATAGGCACGCACGATTTCACGCTTCACATAGTGCCAGTCGAAGCGCCGAAGCCCGATACGCCACTCCTCGATATCGGTGCGACCGCCAAGCGTTGGGCTCTGATGCGCAATCGCGGGCGTCATCTGGTGCGGACGGAGACGTTCGGCGAGCGGCGAATTGTTGAGGTTGAAGAGCAGATGATCGACGGGAAGCCACCAGCAATCGACCTGTTCATTGAGCGTCAATGCGGCGCGGCGCGACATGATGTAGGCTGCAGCTCCCGTATGTCGCGAACGCAGCCGGCCGATCTTGCGGCCATTGCCGATGTCGACGCGCTCGTCGATCAGGACGCGCTGGCTCGGCGGGCCATAACGCTCAAGCTTCAGGAGATCGACACCGGGAGGTATCCAGGCGTCGTCGCGAAGGAGCGGCGCGGCGGTCGCGTCGATGGCGACATCGTCTTCCAGGATGACGGCATGGGACTCGCCGGAGCGTGCGAAGGCCTGCCAGGCGAGCGCATGGCTCAGCGCGCAGCACTTGTCGCCTTTGGGAATGACACCGAGCGGACCATCGTCTCTGAACTGGCGCGCAAGCTCGGCATCGGCGATCGAGCGGGCGTCCAGCGCATCGACGCGCTCGAACGGAATGCCGAGCGCGTTCAGCTGGTCTGTCATCTTGCGCAGGCGGTCGCTCCTGCGCTCGAGATTGATCAGATACGCCCGCATGCCCCCTCGTTTTGCTGCTGACTGATGCGATGTAAATTGAACTACATGTACGCCATATTCCTTCCGTTTGCTTGCGACAATGTGTGGAGCGCGTTCACATTGCGACAAACAGAGACAAAATTCTTCAGTGATTACAATGACAACTTAATTGCGCGCAGCTTGGACATGAACTGGCGGGCAGGCGCCTGCGGCCTTGCCGGCTATCGACCTTTCCACCCTGGAGGACTGACTTAGGAGGATGGGCGGGCGACGTGAAATCCTTCGGGCCGCTGTCCTGGCGGCGCGGCGAGCCGAGCGAATCAGCATTGCGTCGCCCTCGGACTTCGCGCTCGACACGGCGCAGCCCATCGAGCGTAGCGAGGCCTCCAGCATGGCCTTGCTGCCCTATTGTCTCGACTTCGTGCGCCGCCGTTCGCTCTATGTCGGTGGCGTGGACAGGCGCGAAGCGCAGGGGGCGCCCTTCTACTACTTGCATCTTCGGCGCAGCGCGCGATTCGTGGTGACTATTCCTTGGGAAAAGGGCGCGCTATCACCGAATGATGTGAGAGCTCCGATATTGCTGTTCTCGCCTGGTCGCTGCGGCTCGACATTGCTGAGCCGCATCCTGTTCGAAGCGGGGATCGCCAACGTGTCCGAGCCCGATTTCTATACGCAGGCGACGTCGGGGTGGGCTGCGCGCGGGTTCAACCCGCTGCGTTCCGCCATGCGGCGCGCCGTTCTTGCGATGGGCGGCGATCTCTGCGCCGCGCTTTCGTCATCCGGTCCCATCGTCGCCAAGCTGCGGGCGGAGTCCTGTCGCGCGCCGGCCGTTGTGACGGATCCGCGCGAACGACGCGTCCTCTTTATGACTCGGGCGTTCGCAGACTGGGCGCGCTCGACCGAAAGGAACTTTCGAAATGCGCCGTCGAAAATGATCGGGAAATATTTTACGGCGCTTTCTTGCTACGATTTCCTGCGGCGAAGCTCAGATTGTCACCTCATTCGTTACGAGGATCTGATGGCCGATCCGCACGCAGCGTGCCAAAAGCTCGCGACGTTCCTTGGACGCGACATCTCGCCCAACGCGATCGACGCGGCCATGAAAAAAGATTCACAAGAAGGTACGCCGCTGGCCCAGGGCAGGCGCGACGAAAGGCCTGATTCCGAACGGCGGCTGGCGAAAACGCTGGCGCTATGGAATTCTGATAAAGTGAAGAGGATGCGCGGACGCCTTGACGCGGCCAGCCAGATTTAGAACGGACGTGTCCTCACGCTCCGCCCATGAGATTGAAATCGGCGTGACGGATACCCCGGTCGCAAGCGAACCAGCGGACTTCTCCTTCGTGTTGGCGGAGCGTGGTCGGCTAGAAGCATTCACACGCGAGCGCAACATGCGCCGCGCCATCGTCACACTGCTCGTTGTCGCGCTGCACATTCTGATGATTTCGGTCCTCATCGTCAGCAGTCGAATTCCGCTCACGCAGCACATTCGCACAACAATTCCGGAGGCGATTTTGTGGTTTGTGTTTCCGCCCAAGCCGGTCGAACCAACGCTCATCCGTCCCGAATTGCCGCAGGCGCCGGTTCCGGAATATTCCGCACCCATCACCCTGCCGCCGATTGTGGCCCGCCCGTTGGCGGCGCCGCCGAGCGAGGGCTTGCTGGGCGTCGGCCGTTCGCTCGCCTGCGGCGCATCGATCTACGAGTATTTGTCGCCGATGCAGCGCGAGGAATGCCTGCGCCATCCCTGGCATTTCGTGAAGCGTTCGGACGGAACGATCGTGCTGGACGTGCCTAAGCCGGTCGAGACTCAGTCCACGACGATCGACATCATTCGCCATGAGCAGGAAACCGCTCCGCCGTGCCCGGTTCTGTCCAACGTGCCCTGTCTCGGAAAGGTCATGCACGGCGATCCGAGTGGCGGCGCACCCAAGCCATTCTAAGCCCATGCAGACCTTTGACGGGGCGACGGCCCACCGGCATTGTCCGGCCATGAAGCAACCGGACTTTCAAGCGGCGCGCCTCACCGTGCGCTTGGGCGCCGTCGTGTCGAACTTTCGCGTCTGCCAGCGCCTGGCAGGTCCCGCGGCGGTCGCCGCCGTCGTGAAGGCGGACGCTTATGGTTTGGGCGCTCGACACGTCTCAGAGGCGCTGTCGCGCGCCGGCTGCGACACGTTCTTTGTCGCGCGGGCGGAAGAAGGCGTTGCACTTCGCCCGGTCGTGCCGCACGCGCGTATCTTCGTTCTCGATGGGGCCGTCGCCGACACTGTGCCGGCGCTCATCAGCCACCGCCTGACGCCGATCTTGAACTCTCTGGCACAGATCGCTGCCTGGCGTGCCGCCGCCAAAGAAACGCGCACGATTCTCGATTGTGCCATTCACATCGACACAGGCATGAACCGGTTGGGGCTTGGCGGCGAGGAGTTGTCGCTTCTTGCCGCGGAATGGACGAAGCGCACCGCGGGATTGAGGCCCGTGCTCGTCATGAGCCATCTCGCGTGTGCCGATGATCCCGAATCGAAAATGAACGGCATGCAGCTGGAGCGCTTTCGCACCGCGTTGGCGATGTTGTCGCCGATGCCGGCGAGCCTTGCATCATCCGGTGGCGTACTGCTCGGAAAGGCGTACGCCTTCGATCTGGTGCGGCCGGGAATCGGACTCTGTGGCGGCAACATCCAGAACATGCCGGTCAATCCGTTCTCGGTAGCCGCGCTCTTGACCGCGCGCATCCTGCAGCTCCGCCGCGTTGACAGTGGGGGGAGCGTTGGCTACGGAGCCACCTTCGTGACGAAGCGGCCAAGCGTGCTCGCAACGGTCGCTCTGGGATATGCGGACGGTTTGATGCGCGCCATCGGCAATCGTGGACATGCGGCGATCGGCGGTGCTCGCGCGCCGGTCTTGGGCCGCGTGTCGATGGATCTGACCACGCTCGACGTCACGGATATCCCAACCAAGCATCTTTCACCCGATGCGGAGGCAGAATTTTTCGGCGACACGATTTCGCTCGAAGATGCCGCGCGCGCCGGCGGTACGGCGTCCTATGAAATCCTGGCATCGATCACACCGCGCGTTCCGCGGCACTATGTGGAAAGCTCCGCATGAACATCTTCGCCCCGATCGGCCGCGCGTTCCTTGCCATGCTCGCCCAAATCGGCAGCCTGACGGTGTTTACGCTCTCCTCTGTCTCGAGCTGCTTCCGCCCGCCGATCTATTGGCTGCACATCCTGCGTCAGATCATGCGCATCGGATATTTTTCGCTTCCCGTTGTGGGACTGACGGCCTTCTTCACCGGTGGCGTGCTCGCGCTGCAGATCTATATCGGCGGCAACCGTTATGGCGCCGAAGCGATCGTGCCGCAGATCGTCGTTCTCGGCATCACCCGCGAGCTTGGTCCGGTGATTGCCGGATTGATGGTCGCCGGTCGCGTGGCGGCGGCAATCGCCGCCGAGATCGGGACGATGCGCGTCACCGAACAGATCGACGCGCTGACGACGCTTGCGACAAATCCGATCAAATATCTGGTCGTGCCGCGGCTGATTGCGGCGGTTGTTTCGATGCCGATCTTGGTCGGCATCGCCGACTCGATCGGCGTCTTCGGTGGCTATATCGTTTCAACGCAAAGCCTGGGATTCAGCGGCGGCACGTATCTCAAGAACACCGTCGACTTCGTCACGCATCAGGACGTCACGTCGGGACTCATCAAGGCGGCGGTCTTCGGCTTCATCATCGCACTGTTGGGTTGCTACAACGGCTTTCATTCCAAGGGTGGCGCGCAGGGCGTCGGTACCGCGACCACCAACGCCGTGGTCTCTTCCTCGATTCTCATCCTTGCCGCGAACTATGTCTTGACTTCGGTACTGTTCTCCAAGTGAACGCGATGGCCAACACGCCGAAAATCGAACTTCGCGGCGTCAAAAAGCGCTTCGGTGCGAAGGTCGTGCTGGACGGCATCGATCTCACGCTCGAAAGCGGCAGTTCGCTGGTCGTCATCGGCGGCTCGGGCACGGGCAAGTCGGTGACGATCAAATGCGTACTCGGAATCCTTCGACCCGACGCGGGGCAAATTCTGGTCGATGGCGAGGACGTGACACGACTGCGCGGTCGCGAGCGCGAGGCGATGTTGCGCAAGTTCGGCATGCTGTTTCAAGCGTCCGCGCTGTTCGACAGTCTGGCGGTCTGGGAAAATGTCGCGTTCGGACTCATTCAGGGGCGCGGCATGGGGCGCAAGCAGGCTCGCGAGATTGCCATTCAGAAGTTGGCCAAGGTGGGACTCGGACCGGAAGTCGCCGGCCTTTCGCCGGCGGAACTCTCCGGAGGCATGCAAAAGCGTGTCGGCCTGGCGCGCGCAATCGCCGCTGACCCCGAGATCATCTTCTTCGACGAGCCGACAACGGGCCTCGATCCGATCATGGCCGACATCATCAACGCCCTCATTGTCGACACCGTGAAAGATGTCGGTGCGACGACGCTCTCGATCACGCACGACATGGTCAGCGCACGCAAAATCGCCGACCGGATCGCCATGCTCTACAAGGGCAAGATCATCTGGAACGGACCGACCAAGGATATCGACTCGAGCGGCAATCCGTTCGTCGACCAATTCATCCATGGCCGTGCCGAGGGCCCTATTAAGATGGAAGTGAAGGCCTAGGTGGCGCGCGCCGCCGCGACGTTCGTCTGTCAGTCATGCGGGGCCGTGCACCCGAAATGGTCCGGCAAGTGCGACGCCTGCGGGGGCTGGAACACCATGGTGGAGGAGGCGGTCTCCGCACCGATCGGCTCCGGCGCAACGAAGCGCGCCAAAGGCCGCCGTTTTGGGCTCGAGGATCTGAAGACCGAGGATCACGCGCCGCCACGCCGCCTGACCGGTATCGCCGAGTTCGATCGCGTTACCGGCGGCGGCATCGTTCCGGGTTCGGCGTTGTTGATCGGCGGCGATCCGGGCGTCGGCAAGTCCACGCTCATTCTGCAGGTGCTCGCGGCGTACGCGCAAAGTGGCGGCAGCGCCGTATACGTCTCCGGCGAAGAGGCGCTGGCTCAAGTTCGCATGCGCGCCCAACGCATGGAGGTGAGCAGCGCGCCTGTACAGCTTGGCTCTGCCACCAGCATTGAAGACATCCTCTCCACGCTTGAGAGCGGCAAACCGCCCGACATCGTTGCGATCGACTCGATTCAGACGATCTGGACGTCGGCACTCGAGGCAGCGCCGGGCACGATCGCGCAGGTACGCACCGCGTCGTTCGATCTTGTCCGCTACGCCAAATCGTCCGGCGCCGCCGTCATCCTGATCGGCCATGTCACCAAGGACGGTCAAATCGCGGGTCCCAAGGTGGTAGAACACCTCGTCGACGCGGTGCTCTATTTCGAGGGTGAGCGCGGCCACCATTTCCGCGTGCTGCGCGCGGTGAAGAACCGTTTCGGTCCGACCGACGAGATCGGCGTATTCGAGATGACCGGAAAGGGTCTTGCCGAAGTCGCCAATCCTTCGGCGCTGTTTCTCGGCGACCGCGACAGCGTGTCACCGGGTACTGCGGTGTTCGCAGGCCTCGAGGGAACACGGCCGCTGCTGGTCGAGATTCAGGCGCTTGTCGGGCCCGCGGGATTCGGCACGCCGCGCCGCGCCGTTGTCGGTTGGGACACTGGGCGCCTGGCTATGATCCTCGCCGTGCTCGATGCGCGGGGCGGACTTGGTATCAGCGCGTCCGATGTCTATCTGAACGTTGCCGGCGGGCTCAAGGTGAATGAGCCGGCCGCCGATGCGGCAGTTGCAGCGGCGCTGATCTCGTCTTTTGTGGGTCGGCCTTTGCCGAAAGAGAGCGTCTTCTTCGGCGAGATCAGCCTGTCGGGCGATGTCCGCCCGGCGCCGCAGGCGGAATTGAGAATGAAGGAAGCGGCGAAACTGGGTTTTTCGACGGCAGTCGTTCCAGCGGGCACCAAGAGTGAAGGGGCAGCGCTTGCTCTGGTGCAGGTCCGCGACATCGGCGAGCTCATTTCTCTAGCCGGTGCGGAACAAGCCCGGCCGCGCCGTGGTAGGCTGGAGTCATGAGTCTCGACTATTCGTATGTCGATGTGATGGCCGTCCTGGTGGTCCTGGCGTCGACTGTCTACGCGACATGGAAGGGATTCATTTCTGAAACGCTCTCTATTGTCGCCTGGGCTGCCGCAGCTTTCGCCGCGCTCTATTTTGGTCCGCGGGCAGGCGACTATTTGTACGGGTTGATCTCTCCCCCATGGCTCGCGTTGTTGGCCGGATACGGAATCGTCTTCCTGGTCGTGCTCATCCCATTGTCGATCGCCACCTCCCGTCTTGCGCAAGGCGTGCAGCATTCACCGGTTGGCTTCATCGATCGCGTTCTGGGCATAGCCTTCGGAGTGGTGCGCGGTGTCGTAGTCCTCGGTCTCGCCTATCTGGTGTTCACGGCGTTCGTTCCGATCCGCAGTCAGCCCAAATGGCTGACAACTGCACGCACGCTGCCGCTGATCCAGAGTTCGAGCGAAGTCCTTCTCTCCCTCGTTCCCAACTCCCATGCGCAGGATGTCGCGCCGCCGACGCGGAAGGCTCAAAACCAGCCAGCTGGTGGCTTCCCGCCGGTCAGTTCAAAGCCTGTTAAGCACGTCACAAGGGGCTATGGCGTTGGCGACCGTCGCGCGCTAGACAGACTTTTCGAGGCGACAGGCAACGGCGGTAGCGGCAAGCCATGACCGGCCTTCCAAAAGAGAAGGATTTTCAAGAGGATACTCTGCACGAGGAGTGCGGTGTGTTCGGCGTGTTCGGCCACCCTGACGCTGGCGCCCTAACCGTGCTCGGGCTGCATGCCCTGCAGCATCGCGGCCAGGAGGCTTCGGGCATCGTCACCTACCACGATGGACACTTTATCGCCGAGCGCCATCCCGGGCTGGTCGGCGACATTTTCGCCGGCAAGAACAGCGCACGTGTCCTCAATCTCAAAGGTTCCTTCTCGATCGGGCACAATCGCTATTCGACGGCGGGCGGCTCGGCGCCGCGAAACATCCAGCCTCTGTTTGCCGATCTCACAGGCGGCGGCATCGCGATCGCTCATAACGGCAATCTGACCAATGCCCGGCTCTTGCGCGCTGAACTCGTCGGAGAAGGCCGCATCTTCCAGTCGACCTCGGACACCGAAGTGATCATCCACCTTGCCGCGCGCAGCAAATATAAGCCGATCGTCGACAAGCTGATCGACGCGTTGAAGCAGGTCGAAGGCGCCTATTCGCTCGTGGCACTGACGTCCAAGAAGCTGATCGGCGTGCGCGATCCCTGGGGCGTGCGTCCGCTGGTTCTGGGTAAGCTCGACGGCGCCCACTTCCTCGCATCGGAAACTTGCGCGCTCGATATCATCGGCGCCGAGTTCGTCCGCGACGTTGCGCCGGGCGAGATGATCGTGATTACGAAGGACGGCATCGAGAGCTATCACCCCTTCGCCAAGCAGCCGCATCGCTTCTGCGTTTTCGAGTACATCTATTTTTCGCGTCCTGACTCCGTCGTGGAAGGTCGCAATGTCTACGAACAGCGCAAGCGAACCGGCGTCGAACTCGCCAAGGAAAGTCCTGCGACGGCAGATATGGTCATTCCGGTTCCGGATTCCTCCATTCCAGCGGCGATCGGATATGCCAACGAGGCGGGGCTGCCGTTCGAGCTCGGCATTATCCGCAACCACTATGTCGGCCGCACCTTCATCGAACCGACGGACGGCATTCGCAATTTCGGCGTGCGCAAGAAGCACAACCCCAATCGTGCGACATTGGCGGGCAAGCGCGTCGTTCTGGTCGACGATTCCATCGTGCGTGGCACGACCTCGAAGAAGATCGTGCAGATGGTGCGCGACGCAGGTGCAACGGAAGTTCATTTCCGCGTGGCGAGTCCTCCGATGTCCCACTCTTGCTTCTATGGCGTCGACACGCCAAATACCGACGACCTTTTGGCGCACAAGTTCGATGTCGAGGGAATGCGGCGCCTCATCGGTGCCGACACACTCGCCTTCATTTCGATCGATGGCCTCTACCGCGCGATGGGCGAGGGCAAGCGCGATGCGGATTCACCGCAATTCTGCGATGCCTGCTTATCCGGCGCATATCCGATCGATCTGACCGATCTCACCGGCGGAAACAAGGACGTTCAGCTTTCCCTGCTGGCGGACGTAGCCTGAACGCATGACACGACCGCTCGAGGGACGTATCGCGCTCGTGACCGGCGCGTCGCGCGGGATCGGCAAGGCTGCGGCAATCGGACTGGGGGCGGCAGGCGCGCATGTCATCTGTCTCGCGCGCACCGTCGGCGGTCTCGAAGCGGCTGACGACGAGATTCGCAAGGCGGGTGGATCGGCGACCTTGGTGCCGCTCAACATCCGCGACTTCGAAGCGCTGGATCGTCTCGGTGGAACCATCTTCGATCGCTGGGGCAAGCTCGACGCCTTCTTCGGAAATGCGGGCTCGCTCGGCGTCTTGACGCCGCTCGCACACCTTGAGCCGAAGGTATTTCAGGAAGTGGTCGAGGTGAACATCACCGCCAATTGGCGACTGATCCGTTCGCTCGATCCGTTGTTGCGGCAATCCGATGCCGGACGGGTCCTGTTCGTGACCTCGGGTGCAGCGAAGTATCACACGCCGTTCTGGGGCGGCTATGGCATGGCAAAAGCAGCGCTCGAGTCGCTCGCCCTGACCTATGCGGAGGAGTGCGCGACGACCAAGGTCAAGGTCAATCTCCTCAGTCCGGGTGCTATCAGGACCGGCATGCGCGCCAGGGCCATGCCCGGTGAAGATCCCAACACATTGCCGCCACCGGAGGCGCTTGTGCCGTTGATCGTCGATCTGTTATCGCCGTCGAACACGAAGAACGGCGAACTCGTCGTTTTCAGCGCAAAGTCTCAGACGGCGCGGTGATGCGCTGCGCCTCATAGGCGCGCATCCGCTCCAGAGCGGGTTCGCCGATGCACAATTTCATGAAGAGATTTCGTTCCAGAGCCAAGCCTTCCGCGAGTGGGGTCGACGTGGCGCTGCGCACAAGCCGCTTGATGTAGCGCACCGACTCCGGCGTGTGCGTGGCGATCCGTTTGGCGATTTCCAGTGCTCTATCGAGCGCCCTGCCTTTGACGCACTCCTGCACCAAGCCTTTCTGCGCGGCTTCCACCGGATTTAGAGTAACGCCCATCAGGATGTGCATGAGAGCATTCGGCGTTCCGATCGTGCGCGGCAAACGCTGCGTTCCGCCGCCGCCCGGCAGGATGCCGACATTGATCTCCGGCAGTCCGATCTGGAAGTCGCCTTCCTGCGCAATGCGAATGTCGCAGGCGAGGGTGAACTCGAATCCACCGCCCATCGCCGATCCCGAGATCGCAGCGATCACGGGCTTGTCCATCGCTTCCACGAGCGACATGGACTTGTCGAAGCTTCCGGGCTGATAGGGCGTGTTCTCGGGCCAGTCGCGGCCCGACTTCGCGATGGTTTCGCCAAGACGGATGAGTTCGGCGACCGAGTAGTGGCGGACGAAGTAGCCAGGCGCGCCGCCGGTCACGATGATCGCCCGGACCTTGTCGTCCGTCGCGAGTGTCGAGAGGGCTTCGAAGAGCGCGTCACTCATCTCCGGATCGAAAAAGATTCTCTTCTCGCTGCCCAGCGTGACGATGGCGACGCCGCCATCCATGCGTGTCGAAAGGACGTCCGGATTCGACATATGTGTCTCCCACCCTATTTGTCTTGATCGAACGGATTCTTGCCCGTGCGCAGCAGAAAGCGTATCGGCGTTCCCTTCAGTTCGAAAGTGCTGCGCAAGCCGTTCGTCAGATAGCGCAGATAATCCTCTGGCAGTGCCTTCAACTGGTTCCCGAACAAGGCGAACGTCGGCGGCCGCGCCTTGACCTGGGTCATATAGCGCACGCGAATGCGTCGTCCGCTGACCGCCGGTGGTGCATGACGGCTGAGCGCAGTCTCAAGAAAGCGGTTCAGCGTCGATGTCCCGATCCGCTTGTTCCATGCGGCGTTGGCCTCCAGCACCGCAGGCACGATGCGCTCTACGCCTTCGCCAGTTTGCGCGGAAATCGCCACGAGCGGTGCACCCACGAGTTGTGGCAATGAATGGTCGAGGCGCTCGCGCATATCCTTGATGGTGCCCGGGCGGTTGTCGACCAGATCGAATTTGTTTGCGATGAACAGGATCGCGCGGCCCTCGCGCGCGACGAGATCGGCGATCGTGAGATCCTGCTTCTCAAAGGCTTGCGTGGCATCGAGCACGACGATGACGCAATCGGCGAAGCGGATTGCGCCAAGCGTGCTTTCCACCGACATTTCCTCGAGCGCGTGGCCGGCGGCGCGCGCCTTGCGACGGAGCCCGGCGGTGTCGTGCAGGAGAAAATCCTGCTCGCCGGCCGACCAGGGCGCGGCAATTGCATCGCGTGTGATACCGGCTTCCGGACCGGTCAGCGTGCGCTCTTCTCCCAACAAGAGATTGAAGAGGCTCGACTTGCCGACGTTGGGGCGGCCGACGATGGCAAGATGGATCGGGCGCGCCTCCTGCGCATCATCCGCTTCGTCCTCGAAGTCGGTATCATCCTCTGTCGTCTCAGACTTGGGCTCTTTGACGAATGCTCCGAGAGCCTCCTGCAGTTCGCCGAAGCCGAGTGAATGCTCGGCCGACAGTGCAATGGCTGCACCAAAGCCGAGCGAATAGCTTTCCGCGATGCCCGCTTCGCCCCTCCGGCTCTCGCATTTGTTGGCGACCAGGATCACATCCTTGCCGGATCGTCGCAGCGCCTGCGTAATGATCTGATCGCCCACCGTCACGCCGGCTCGCGCGTCGACCATGAAGATGCAGACGTCGGAGTCGGCAATCGCCGTCAAAGTCTGGCTCGTCATGCGCCCGGCCATGCTCTCCGGCTTGTCTTCTTCGAAACCCGCCGTATCGATGACCTTGAAGGAGAACCCGCCAAGCATAGCGTCCGCCTCGCGACGATCGCGGGTCACGCCCGGCGTGTCATGGACGAGCGCAAGCTTTCGACCGGCAAGCTTGTTGAAGAGGGTCGACTTGCCGACATTCGGTCGCCCGACGATCGCGACTGTCAGAGGCATGGCCCTTTTTCCTCGGGGTCTCCGCGAACTAGCGCAGAGCCACGAGCTCCGCATTGCTGGTATACAGGTACAAGGTTCCGTTGGCGACGACCGGCGCTATGTAAGTGCCGTCCGGAATCTCCATCTTGGCCAACAATTCGCCGGTGTAGGGCGACACCGCAGCGGCGACGCCGTTCGACGACACGGCGACGAGGCGGTCGGAAACAAGCACAGGACCGGCCCAAACGATGGGTCCTTTCTTGCTTTCGGGATCTTCCCAGCGCTGAAGTTGGTGCATCCACTTCACCTTGCCTTCCTTGCGGGTCAGGCAAATCAGCTGCTGGTCAGTCGTCAGAACGTAGACATAGTCGCCGGCCGCCCAAGGGGTCTGGATGCCGCCGATGTCGCGCGACCACAACCGGTCGCCGGTATTGATGTTGATCGCGGCCATGATGCCGGAATGGCTGATTGCATAAACCACGTCGCGATCGACGACCGGTCTTCCCGCAATGTCATCCAATTCGGAAAGTGCCGTTGCAACACCGGCATGATTGAGCATGTCGTTCCACGCGGGTCGCCCGTTCTGCACGCGCAGCGCATAGATCTCGCCCGAGGAATAGGGCGCGAGCACATACTCGCCCGCGACCGCGGCACTCGTGCTCTCCAGAATTCCCGCCGACTCGGCAATGCCCTGATGGTCCCAGAGACGGCGACCATCGAGCTGGGCCAGCGTGTAGAAGTGGTTTTCCTGCGTCGAAACGAAAACCCTCCCGCCGTTCGCCGTGGGCGCATTCACGATCGGCACGCCAAGCGACTGGGTCCAGAGCCTCTTGCCGCTCTTCGCGTCGAGCGCGACGACGTCGCCAAAACCGCTGGTGACGAACAGCTTGCCGTCGTCGAACGCGACACCGCCGCCAAAGCCCTTGGTTGGATCGATGCTGGTATCCGGCTGGAACAACATCCAGCCAAGCCAGCTCCTGCCTTCGCGGGTTGGGGCGACGCTGGCATCCCAGAGGGGATTGCCGGTCTGGGCGTCGAAGGCGAACACGTGCGCTTCGGAATCCAAGACATAGATCTTGCCATCGGCAACGACGGGCGCGGCGGTCAATCGCGAGGCGGTATCCGAGCCCTTGCCGGCATCGCGTTCCCAAATCTTGCGGAGTGGACCCTTGGCCTCGAGATGATACATGGCATTCGACGCGTAGCCGCCAGGCTCGGGCCATTCGGGATTGGCGTAGGGCGGCGGCAGAACGACGTCGACATTCTTTAGCGTTTCATCCAGATGCAGCGATGCGTCGGCCGACATGACGGAAATGCGCTCGCCGCGAAGCTTGGATTTCTTCGGGCCAGCATCGAACCAGTCACCGACCGTATCGATCACCGTGCAACCGGCGGTGAACGACGCGGTGCCAACCAGAAGGACCAATATAGCGACAGAACGCATTTTCATGGTGCGGGAACCGATGGATTGTCGGACGAAGGTGCCGGGTTCGTCGGAGAAGCCGGCGCCGGAAGCGGCGGGACCTTGCCATAGTTGGTCATGCCGCCATTCTTCAGGAACGTCGCCATGGCGCCGCAGCGCCGCCTGAGCGTCTGGCTTGCATCCTTGTCGTCCGCGACGTCCTGGAATTCCTTCTGTGCCTTGGCACTGTGGCCGGCGTGGAAATCCGCGTAGGCGATGATCTCACGCGCGGAAGAACGCCAAGGGCTTGTTGGGTCGGTCAATGGCGCGAGGAGCGAGTCCATATCCGCGCGCGGGCCGTCGACCGCAAGTATCCAGCCGCCGCGCAGCCGCGCCACGTCGCCGATCAGGCCGTCATCGTCCTTGGCTATCGACTTGAACACCATCAGCGCTTCGCTGCGTTGGCCGCTGATCTCGAGCACGCCAGCTTGCGAGAGGCGCGCCATCTTGGCATAGCCGTCCGGGGCGTCCTTGGCGACGACGGCAAAGGCGGCACTCGCCTGATTGAGGTTGCCCGCAATGGCGAGTTGCTGTGCCGCAATGAATGTCTCCGAAGCCTTGAGCTTCTGGTTTTCCTCATAGCGCTGCCACAGCTCGAATCCCGCGATCGCGATGACGATCAACGCCACGGCCGCAATGATGTAATCGCCGTACTGCTTCCAGATCTGCTCGAAGCGCTCGCGGCGTACCTCCTCCTCGACTTCGCGGAAGATGTCGCTCAATGCCATATCCTCATTTGGGGGCCGTCAGCCATGGACCGCAACGTCCAAGGTATTGACCGCGCGCGATGATTTACCCGCTGGAGGGCAGGCTGGCAACCAATCGGAGGTGAAACGGGCTTAATCCGCGCTGTTCTAGCTAACCCGCTTCATCGCATAGACGTTTTCGCGGCCGGGGAAGCGCCGTTCGCGCACATCCGTGGCATACGCTTTGACCGCCTCTTCGATGTCGGGACCCAGGTTCGCGTAGCGGCGGACGAATTTCGGCGGATTGGGGTTGAGCCCGAGCATGTCCTCCATCACCAGGATCTGCCCGTCGCATTCAGCGGACGCGCCGATGCCGATCGTGGGGATAGCGATCTCTTTCGTGATCTTTGCCGCAAGCGGCTCGGCCATGCCCTCGAGCACAACAGCAAATGCGCCGGCAGCGGTCACGGCCTTGGCGTCGGCCTCGATGGCGGGCCACTCGGCTTCGGTGCGGCCCTGCGTCTTGAAGCCGCCGAAGATCTGGATCATCTGCGGCGTCAGACCGATATGACCCATCACGGGGATACCACGCTCGGTGAGATAACGGATCGTCTCGGCAATTCGCGCGCCGCCTTCCAGCTTCACCGCGGTGCAGCCGGTCTCCTGGATCAGTCGTACGGCGTTGCGGAACGCGACTTGTGGGCTCTCCTCGTAGGAACCGAACGGCATATCGACGACGACGAGTGCGTGCGTGCTGCCGCGCATGACGGCCTTGCCATGCGCGATCATCATGTCGAGCGTGACGCTTAGGGTGTTCTCCATGCCGTGCATCACCATGCCGAGGCTGTCGCCCACCAGCATGAGATCGACATGGGGATCGAGCAGTCTCGCGGTGTGAGCGTGATAGCAGGTGAGGCAGACGACGGGCTTTGCGTTCTTGCGGCCCCGAATTTCGGGAACGGTGACGCGTTTCGTTTCGGCGACAATGGACATGGACGCGCTCTTTCCTTGCGTGAATGTTTGGAAATCGCCTGTCCACGACGCCTAGCGCCAGGCGGACGGCTGCGGTCCTTGACCCGTTGAAGCACTATAGCCCATTTGCCGTCGCCGCACGAATGCGATGAATCGTACCGGGACTAGACGCATAGTCGGTGGTGCAAAGGTGCAGTTCAGCAGAGAGCGCACCAATCGGATCGTATGGAACTCGACGGCAGTCGACAGAGCGCGGATTTCTGACTCCGATTCCCGAGGCAAGTATTGAATAAGCATTCATCGGGAATCCGCAAACTGTCACCGATTCCGCTCGATCCAGCGCAGTCAGCGAATTAATGATTTGGATTAATGGGTTATAGTTTGTGATCGGAATGTTGGCGACGTCCAACGCGACTTGTCCTTAAGCCGTTCGCTGCAATCGATTGTTTACATTGGAAGTATATTATTGGCGAGGTTGGAATTCGTAGGGCAATACTGGCTTAGGATTGTGGCTAATCGCATGGCAGTGGCGCTCACCTTCCTGCAACATTTAGACGGTACCGGTCTGCGCGATTGCTTTGACTATTGGCTCTCCCGCCGACAAGGGGATCGACCGCCGCCGAAACAGTCGATCAATCCGACCGCCCTCCCACGGTCGATCATGGGGGACCTGTTTCTCTACGAACTGACGTCTGACGGACGGTTCAAGTGCCGGTTGGCGGGGTCTGCCATCAGGCGCGCCTTCGGCAAGGACCCGACCGGATTTCATCTGGACGAGATCGTCGACCCGACTCGTGTCGCTGAACGGGCCGCGCTCTTCCACACTGCCCTCAAAAAAGAGCTTCCGGTGGTCTATGGCGGCACTCTGGTGGAAGGGGAGAAGGTCTGGATGCCGTTCAAGCGACTGTTGCTTCCAGTCGCCGATGAACGCGGTGTGAATCGCTTCGTATTCGGTATGGTGATTTTTCCACGCTTGGCCATCACCGCCCCGACCGGCATCGCCGACGAGTTGACGCACGAGTTCGCGGTCTGGGCAAGCGCAGCCGATCTCGCCGCGGTTACGAATCCGTAGCGAATCCAACGGTCAGGCTTCGCTGGGCTTGTCTTCTTCTTCCTTCTTTGGCCCGGCGCCTTCCTCGAAAAGTTCCTCGGCGGCGACCTTGGCTTCTTCCTGCTCCGTCTTCTCGGCGAGCACGTCTTCGCCGCGAGACTGGCGTTCTGCCTCGTCTTCACTGCGGGCGACGTTGATCGTGACCTTCACCCGGACTTCTGGATGCAGGCGCACGCCAATCGTGAAGAGGCCGATCGTCTTGATCGCCTGGTCGAGCGGAACCTGGGTGCGGTTGATCGAAATGCCACCGGCTGAAACCACGTCCGCGATGTCGCGCGGGCTGACTGAGCCGTAAAGCTGGCCGCGATCACCGGCCTGGCGGATCAGGACGAAGGATTTTCCGTCGAGCTTCTTGCCGACGACTTCGGCTTCCTTCTTCTGTTCGAGATTGCGCGCCTCGAGCTGAGTCTTCTGGCCTTGGAAAAAGTCGCGATTGGCCTTGGTGGCGCGAAGCGCCTTTTTTTGCGGCAGGAGAAAGTTGCGGGCAAAGCCGTCTTTCACCTTCACCTCATCGCCCATCTGGCCGATCTTTTCGACACGTTCGAGCAATATCACCTGCATGGCACGCTCACTTCAGAACATAAGGAAGCAGCGCCATGTAGCGCGCGCGCTTGATGGCGTTCGCGAGCAGGCGTTGCTTCTTGTTGGAAACCGCCGTGATGCGGCTGGGCACGATCTTGCCGCGCTCCGAAATGAAGCGCTGCAGGAGCTTCACGTCCTTGTAGTCGATCTTGGGCGCATTGGCGCCGGAGAAGGGGCACGTTTTCTTGCGCCGGAAGAAAGGCCGCCGCTGTCCGCCGCCTTCACCGCGGCCGCCATCGCGCCCGGCGCCGTCGCGACCCTCGCGGCCGCCTGAACGTTCACCGCCATAGCTCACTTGGCCATCTCCTCTTCAGCGCCTTCTGGCTTGCGCTCGCCTTCCGGACGATCGTCACGCCGGTTCTTGTTCGACGAGACCTCGAACTGGTCGACGCCTACCGTGATGTAGCGCAACACGTCTTCGTTGATCTTGAGCTGGCGCTCGAGTTCGACGACTGCCTTGGACGGCGCGTTGATGTTGAGGAGCACATAATGCCCCTTGCGATTCTTCTTGATGCGATACGCAAGTCCGCGCAGGCCCCAATATTCCTGCTTCTCGACCTTGCCGCCTTCGCCTTCAACGATGGTCTTGAGATGGGTCGCCAGTGCGTCGACCTGTTGCGCGCTGATATCCTGGCGCGCGATCAGGAGATGCTCGTAAAGAGCCATGTCCGTCCCTTTGTTCGGGCTGCGGAACGGATCGGGGCGGGCACCCGTCACCGCTTCGGATCGCAAGGACCGCGCACCATGCGCACTTCCCGGCTCTTGTCCGGGACGCCTTGCGACCGCAGCCGCTGGAAGGCCGGGCTTATAGGGGAACCGCTCGACCTCGGCAACCCCAGTTGCCCAACCGCGCGGCCTGCGCATAGTGCGTTGAAGGGACACTCAATTTCTCGACGGGGCCGATGGACAAGTTGGAGCAACGGGCGTTTGCCAAAGCGGCATGGCGGCTCATTCCGTTCATGGCGCTGCTTTATGTGGTCAGCTTCCTGGACCGCGTGAATGTCGGTTTCGCCGCGCTGACCATGAACAAAGACCTCGGCTTCACGCCGGAAGTCTATGGCTTCGGCGCCGGCATTTTCTTCTTCGGCTATTTCCTCTTCGAAGTGCCATCGAACATCATTCTCGAACGCGTCGGCGCGCGGCTCTGGATCTGCCGCATCATGCTGACTTGGGGCGTGGTCTCGATGGCAACCGCGTTCGTGCAGAGCGCGACCGCATTCTTCGTCATTCGCTTTCTGCTCGGCGCAGCGGAGGCGGGCTTCTTCCCCGGCATGGTGCTCTATCTGACCTACTGGTTCCCGACAGCGACGCGCGCGCGATTCATTTCACTGTTTCTCGCCGCCGTGCCGTTGGCCAATGTCGTCGGCAGCCCGATCTCCGGTCTTATTCTAGGGACCGAGGGCATTCTACATTTGCACGGCTGGCAGTGGCTATTCCTGATCGAGGGCGTGCCCTCGTTGGTTCTGGGGATTTGCGTTTTGGCTTTTCTTCCCGACCGTCCAGCGGCCGGTGCCTGGTTGAGTGTAGCGGAGAAAGATGCCGTCGCAGCGGCGCTCGCACGAGAAAACCGACATACGCATTCGGACTTTCTACCCATGCTGCGCGATGCCCGCGTTTGGCTTTTGGCGATTCCCGATTTCGGGATCGTGCTCGGCCTCTATGGCCTCAATCTGTGGCTGCCGCAGATCATCAAGGCGATGGGTTATTCGAACACCGAAACGAGCCTCGTCGTTGCGGTGCCTTATGTCGTCAGCATGGTCACGATGGTGTTGTGGGGAATGTCGAGCGATGTGCGCGGCGAGCGCATCTGGCACATCGCCTCGGCGGCATTGCTAGGCGCGTTTGGCCTTGCGGCCGCTGCATTGTTGCACTCGACGTTGGGCGTACTGATCGCGCTGACGCTTGCAGCAGCTGGAATTCACGCGGCGCTGTCGGTGTTCTGGACATTGCCGACGGCGTATCTTGGCGGCACGGCGGCAGCGGGCGGAATCGCGCTGATTAATTCTATCAGCAACACCGGCGGTTTTTTTGGCCCATACATCATGGGCTGGCTCAAGAGCCATACCGGCGGGTACTCCGCGGGACTTGGCGTTTTGGCGGGCGCGCTGACGATTGCGGCAATCCTCGTCGTCGTGATCGGTCGAGCCACAGTCAGCGAAAGACGCGTGCCCGTCGTCCAAAATGTGTGATGCTTGACTCGATCCCAACCTTGGTCTTTTTCACGCTCCGATGACTCGCGCGTTCATATTTCCCGGACAAGGCAGCCAAGCCGTCGGCATGGGCCGAACGCTCGCCGATGCTTTTGCCTCTGCACGCGAAGTGTTCCAGGAAGTCGACGATGCCTTGGGGCAGAAGCTTTCGGGCTTGATGTGGCAGGGCCCGGAAGATGAACTCGTGCTGACCGAAAACGCCCAACCCGCCATTATGGCGGCAAGTTTGGCGATCGTCGCGATTCTCAAACGCGAAGGCGGTTTCGATCTGGCACGTCACGCGCGCCTCGTCGCCGGCCATTCGCTCGGCGAATACTCCGCGCTCTGTGCCGCGGGTGCATTCACACTGTCCGACACTGCGCGCTTGCTGAAAGCACGGGGCCGCGCCATGCAAAGCGCAGTGCCCGTCGGCGAAGGCGGCATGAGTGCGTTGTTGGGTGCGGAAATCCGACAGGCTGAAGATCTGGCGCGCGAGTGTGCGGCCGCGACGGGTGGTGTCTGCGTCGTGGCCAACGACAACGCGCCGGGTCAGGTCGTGATTTCCGGCACCAAGGCGGCTATCGACAAGGCCCCGGAAGTCGCCAAAGCCAAGGGCATCAAGCGCGCCATGGCGTTGAACGTCTCCGCGCCGTTTCATTGCCCGCTGATGCAACCGGCAGCCGACAAGATGCGCGAGGCGCTCGCGGCCGTCACGATCCGTCCTCTTGCCGTTCCGGTCGTCTCGAACGTGACCGCCGAAAAGACGTCAGAGCCGGAAACGATCCGTCGCCTTCTGGTCGAACAAATCACCGGCCGCGTCCGTTGGCGCGAGAGCGTGTTGGCCTTTCGCGAGCTGGGCGTTGAGACTACCGTCGAGGTCGGCGGCGCCAAGGTGCTCACCGGAATGGTCAAGCGCATCGACAAGGATCTGCAGACCGTGACACTGGACACGCCGGCCGACATCGAAGCTTTCATGAAGACATTGTGATGTTCGATCTGAGCGGCAAGACAGCGTTGGTGACCGGTGCGTCCGGCGGCATAGGTGGCGCCATTGCGAAAGCACTGCACGCGCAAGGTGCGACCGTCGTTCTCTCCGGCACGCGCGCTGAAGCTTTGGAAAAAGTGAAAGCCGAACTCGGCAGCCGCGCCTTCGTCGCCGTTTGCAATCTGTCAGACAAGGTGTCCGTCGAAGCTCTGCCCAAGGCTGCGGAAGGAGCGGCCGGGACGACCATCGATATCCTCGTCAACAATGCCGGCATCACCCGCGACAACCTCTTCCTGCGCATGAAGGACGAGGAATGGGACCAGGTTCTCGCCGTCAATTTGACAGCCGCATTTCGGCTCTCCCGCGCCGTCTTGCGCGGCATGATGAAAAAGCGCTGGGGAAGGATCATCTCGATCACCTCGGTGGTCGGCGAGACGGGTAATCCAGGGCAAGGCAACTATGCCGCGGCAAAGGCGGGCCTTGTCGGCATGACCAAATCGCTCGCCGCCGAAATCGCCTCGCGCAACATTACCTGCAACGCCGTGGCGCCCGGCTTCATCGCGACCGCAATGACCGATGCGCTCACGGACGCCCAGAAGGAAATGATCAGTCAGCGAATTCCAGCCGGACGGATGGGCAACGCCTCGGAAGTCGCCGCCGCCGTCGTTTATCTCGCCAGCGAGGAGGCTGCGTATGTGACCGGCGCGACGCTTCAGGTCAATGGCGGAATGGCGATGATTTGACTGTCATTTCAAGTTGTTAACCCACTTGTGGCGGCGAACCGGGCTTTGTGTTACGAAACCCGCCAACCCCCACAAGAGTAAACGCAGTGAGGGCCCACCCTGCGGGCCGCAGCACCCCAGCAGTTCATCAAGGAGAGGCTTACAATACCATGAGCGATACGGCGGAACGCGTGAAGAAGATCGTCGTCGAGCACCTGAATGTGGATGCCGACAAGGTCACTGAAACCGCTTCCTTTATTGAAGATCTCGGCGCCGACAGCCTCGACACCGTCGAGCTGGTCATGGCGTTCGAAGAGGAATTCGGCATCGAAATTCCCGACGATGCGGCGGAGTCCATCGTCACGGTCGGAGATGCTGTGAAGTACATCGACAAGTCCGCGGCGGCCTAAACATCGCTCAGCTCGATACCCATGCGTAGAGTCGTCGTAACAGGAATTGGTCTTGTCACGCCGCTCGGCTGCGGTGTCGAGGAGACTTGGTCCCGTCTGCTTGCTGGCCAATCCGGTGCCCGCACGATCACCAAATTCAGGACCGACGACCTCGCCACCAAGATCGCGTGCGACGTGCCCAGAGGCGACGGTTCCCAGGGTACGTTCAATCCCGATCGATGGGTGGATCCCAAAGAACAGCGCCGGATGGATGATTTCATTATCTTCGGGCTAGCTGCCGCGAAACAGGCCGTGCGCGACTCCGGCTTTGAGCCGAAGAGCGAGGAAGAGCGCCAGCGCAGCGGCGTCTTGATGGGCTCGGGCATCGGGGGTCTGCCGGGCATCGAGGAAGGGTCTCTGCTGATCGAGAACAAAGGTCCGCGCAGGCTGTCGCCATTCTTCATTCCGGGCCGTCTTATCAATTTGATCTCTGGCTATGCCTCGATCGAACACGGTTTCAAGGGTCCGAACCACGCGGTCGTCACGGCTTGCGCGACGGGCGCGCATGCCATCGGCGACGCCGCCCGCATGGTCTCGCTCGATGATGCCGATGTGATGCTCGCAGGCGGTTCGGAAGCGGCGATCTGCCGGCTCGGCATCGCGGGGTTCAATGCGTGCCGCGCGCTCTGCACCAGCTTCAACGAAACGCCGGAAAAGGCATCGCGTCCGTACGACCGCGATCGCGACGGATTCGTGATGGGCGAGGGCGCGGGCGCTGTAATCCTTGAAGAGTACGAACATGCCAAGGCGCGCGGCGCGAAGATTTATGGCGAGGTGAGGGGTTACGGCCTGTCGGGCGATGCCTTCCATATCACGGCACCCTCGGAAGACGGCGATGGCGGTTTCCGCGCCATGAAGATGGCTTTGCAGCGCTCCGGTTTGTCGGCGTCCGACATCGACTATGTGAACGCGCACGGCACCTCGACGATGGCGGACGGCATCGAGGCGGCTGCCGTGGAGCGCTTTCTCGGCAACGCCGCGGCAAAGACCGCGATGTCGTCGACCAAGTCCTCGATCGGTCATCTGCTGGGCGCCGCCGGCGCGGTGGAAGCGATCTTTTGTCTGCTGGCGATGCGCGACCAGGTCGTGCCGCCCACGATAAATCTCGACAACCCCAACGTCGACACGCAGCTCGATCTCGTGCCCCTCGTCGCGAAAAAGCGTGAAGTGCGGGCCACGCTGTCGAATTCGTTCGGCTTCGGTGGAACCAACGCATCGTTGATTTTCTCCGAAGCCAGCTAGGTCCCTTCGAGCAGCCATGCTCCGCGTTCTTGCCGTCCTGGTCGTTCTCGTCCTTTTCGCTGCCGGCGCGTACTTCTGGGAGAACACCAACTTCGCGGCCACGGGGCCCGCGGCAGCGCATGGCGCTGCGGAAACCGATGTCATCATCAAACCCGGCGTGGGACTAAAGGGCATAGCGCAGGAACTGCGTGACGCCGGCGTGATCGAAAATCCGCTTCTCTTCGAGGTCGGCGTGCGTCTGAGGCGCATGACACCGAGCCTCAAGGCCGGCGAGTACGCCATCCCGAGCAAGGCCAGCATGCTCGACATCATGGACATCCTGATCTCCGGAAAGACCATCCAGCACAAGATCACGGTGGCGGAAGGGCTGACGAGCGACATGGTGATGAAGCTCGTGCTCGCCGATCCGGTTCTGGTCGGGGCGGCCGGAGCAACGCCACCCGAGGGCACCCTCTTGCCGCAAACCTATCTCTTCACGCGCGATACCACACGCGCCGAAATCGTCTCGCGCATGCAGAAAGCTCAGCGTGAACTGATCGCAAAATTGTGGGCGAAACGCGCGCCAGACTTGCCGTTCAAGTCGCCCGAAGAAGCAGTGACGCTGGCATCGATCGTGGAAAAGGAAACTTCGCTACCCGAGGAGCGGCGCCACATCGCAGCGATCTTTGTTAGTCGTTTGCGGCTCGGCATGAAACTGCAATCCGATCCGACGATCATCTATTCGATCACTCGCGGATACCCCCTTGGCCGGGGCATCCGGCAAAGCGAGCTCGTGAAAGCGACGCCCTACAACACCTATGTCGTTGCCGGGTTGCCGCCGACGCCGATTTGCAATCCTGGAGCCGATTCGCTTGGTGCCGTTCTTAGTCCCGGCACCTCGAAGGACCTGTACTTCGTCGCCAACGGGAATGGTGGTCACGTCTTTTCCGCGACGATCGAGGAGCAGTTGAAGAACGTTGCCGCTCTGCGTGCCCGCGAACGAGCACAGAAAGCCGCGTTGGAGCATCACTGACGGCTCTTGCGTGGATTGGCTGCCGGGTTATCGTTTCCGCTCATCGGAGTCGCCATGACCATTGTCAGCATGACGGGATACGCCGAGGCACAAGGCAGCCGCGACGGCGCGCGGTGGCGCTGGGAAGCAAAGAGCGTCAACGGGCGCGGGCTCGATGTCAGGCTGCGCACGCCGCCGGGGTTCGATGCAATCGAGCCGGTTGCCCGGACGTTGGTCGGAGAACGCTTCCGGCGCGGCTCCGTTCAGATGCAGTTGACGTTCGAAGCCGGCGACGCATCCCGCGGCTTGAGAGTCGACGCCGCGGCGTTGGCGGCCGCCGTGCGCATCGCGCGTGAAGTCGCCGCCGAAACCGGGCTTGCGCCCGCCCGCGTCGATGGCTTGCTCGCGCTCAAGGGCGTGATCGTCCAGGACGAAGCACTGCCCATCGAGGACTACGCGCGGGCGGTCCGCGATGCGGCGATCGTCGAGACCTTGGCAACCGCGCTCGATGCTTTGTCACGCGCCCGCGCTTCCGAGGGAGCGAAACTGCGCGCGGTGCTCGTCGCGCATGTCGACGAAATCGCGCGCCTGACGGGTGAAGCGAGGGCGCTCGATGCCGTGCAACCGCGCGTGCTACGGGACAGGCTTACGGCTCAAGTGCAAGAGATGCTTTCGGCGAGTGGAATTTCCGAAGATCGCTTGGCCCAAGAAGCCGCTCTGCTCGCCGTAAAGGCCGACATTCGCGAGGAACTCGATCGGTTGCAAGCGCATGTGCACGAGGCGAGGGCGCTCATGGCCTCGGGCGAAGCGGTCGGACGCAAACTCGATTTTCTCTCGCAGGAATTCAACCGGGAAGCCAATACGCTCTGCTCCAAATCGTCCGACATTGCGTTGACGCGCATCGGTCTCGCACTGAAGGCGACGATCGATCAGTTTCGCGAACAAGCGCAGAATGTCGAATGAGCAGCGAGATCAAGCGCCGCGGCCTGATGCTGGTCTTGTCGTCGCCGTCCGGCGCCGGCAAGACGACATTGTCGCGCAAATTGCTCGAATCCGATTCCGCCATCGTGATGTCGGTCTCGGCAACTACGCGAGCCAGAAGGCCCGACGAAGCCGAAGGCCGCGACTATCATTTCGTTTCGCCGGTAAAGTTCACCAAGATGGTCAAGGCAAACGAATTCTTCGAACACGCGACCGTCTTCGACCATCGTTATGGCACGCCAAAGAAACCGGTGACCGATGCGCTCGCGGCCGGGCGCGACGTCCTGTTCGACATCGACTGGCAGGGAACGCAACAACTCAAGGAGCGCGCCCGCGAGGATCTCGTCAGCGTTTTCATCCTGCCGCCGGGACATGACGAGCTCGAGCGACGTCTGAAGTCGCGGGCGCAAGATTCCAAGGAAGTCGTCGCCAAGCGCATGGCCAAAGCGGCGAGCGAAATCAGTCACTGGCCGGAATATGACTATGTCATCGTCAACCGCGACCTCAGTCAGGCGTTGGCTCAGATCAAGGCGATCCTCAACGCCGAGCGGGCGCGCCGCACGCGACTGATCGGCGTGGGAGAATTCGCGGCGAAACTGATGAAGTGATTTCTCCCGATAGGAAGACCGTCAATTGAGATTCACCCGATACACTTTCTTCGCTGTGCCGCTGAACAACGCCGTCTTTTCCGCCGCCGAATATTTCTCGGCCACGCGCTTAAAGGCGTTCCACAGCGAGACATAGTCGCAGCCGAAGCGGTCGACGGGGAAATTGCTCTCAAACATGCAGCGCTCGGCGCCGAATGCCTCGATCACGGTCTCGAGATAGGGCTTCCATTGCTTGGCAAGCGTTTCCGACGGCGGATCGGCCTCGGCCATGCGCATCTTCCATCCCGCGAACGGCATCGGCAGCCCGCCCGCCTTCACATGCACGTTCGGGCATCGCGCAAGCGTATGGATATTGTCGCGCCACACGCCGAAGCGTTCTTGCAGTTTGCCCTTGTAACTGCCGATCCCAAGGGGCGTGCCGACATGATCGAGCACGATTGTGGTGTCGGGAAATGCGCGCGCCAGATCGATCAGATCGGGAATCTGCGGCTCGAGCAGCCAGGCGTCAAAAGACAGTCCAAGCCGGTGCAGAACCTTGAAGCCGTCGCGGAATTTCGCATCGAGATAGAGGCCGGGTGCTGCGCGTCCGGCCAGCGGGCCCAGCACACCGGGGTCGGCGTCGTAGGACGCGCTCTGCCGGATGCCGCGGAAGCGGCCGTGCCCCGCAGCGATGTGCGAGCGCAGAACGTCTTCTGCTGCTGCCGCTCCGATTCGCAAATCGACGTGACCGACAATGCCGGCGCACGCGCGCAAGTCACCATAGAGTCCGCTTGCGGTCATCGCAGCAACGCCGTTGACGAACTCGGTCTCGCCGACGCATTTGAGCGCATCAGGTCCGTCCGCGCGATACATGGCGCCGCACTCCATGTAGATCGTACCTCGAATGTTATGACCGCTCTTCAGGTCCTTCAGCAACTCGTCGATCAGATAGCGCGGCGTGTTGCGGATGATGTCCATGAAGCCGTGATCGGACGGCGGCAGGTTGCGCAAGATCTCAGTCGGGCGGTCCCACAGATGATGGTGCGGATCGACGATCGGCAGATCGGGTTCGAGAATGGCTTCCGGCATGGTGGTCAGTCCTGTTTAAGAAGTAGCGATGATCAGACGATAGCCAAGGTCCATCTCGGTTTCACGCAAAACCTCGCCATGCCGGCGCTGCCAGGTGCCGTCTTCAAGGTCGAGCCGGAGACGGTCGATCCGCTCGTCGACGCTTGACGCATTTGCGAAGAACGAAATCGCTGCGCGTGCTTGGGGATCAAGGTACATTTCCGGCCTGCGCCAATAGGCACAGAAGAAACCATCGGTGCAGTCGTGCGGTACCGGAACGGGGATGATGCGAATGGTGGGAAAAATGGCTCGCGCCTTTTCCAACGGCAGCAAGGGTCGCATCTGCGGGACCATCTCGGGGAAATAGTCCTGAAGCAGCCAGAACTTCAGGCCCTCCATCTGATGATCGAGAAAAATGCATGGCCCGCGCGAAACGCGTGCCATTTCACGCAAACCCTGATCGAGATCGGACCAGTGGTGCGTCGTCAGGAAGGCGGTCGCTGTGTCGAAGCTCTTGTCGGGGAAGGGAAGGTTCTCGGCTGAACCCTGGATCGCTGTCGCGGCGTATGGCGGCCGTTGCGCAATCATCGTCGTGGAAGGTTCGATCGCGACGACCTCTCGGTCGCGTGGCTCATAGGAACCCGCGCCCGCACCGACATTGACAATGCTTCGCGCCTCACCCAGCGCATCCTGGATCAGCGCCGCGATACGGGGGTCGGGCCTTCGATAGTTCGCGTAACCCGTCCCGATCGTATCGTAGAGGGCGTTCACGGCGTCAGGATGACCCGCCCCGTGATCTTTCCCTCGCGCAGATCGTCGAGCGTCTGACTCGCAGCGCTCAACGGCCGCTTGCTGAACGGGATGGGATCGACCTTACCCGCCTTGACCAGTTCCATCATCTCGCGCGTCTCGTCGAGCGAGCCGACCATCGAGCCGTTGATCGAAATCGCGCGGAACGGGAACATCGGGATGGGCATCGACATCGCACCGCCGAACAGCCCGACGATGATGACCTTGCCGCCGCGACGCACAGTCTGGCTGGCAAAGGCGAAGCTCTTCTCCGAGCCGACGAAGTCGACGACGGCATAGGCACCGCCGCCCGTGTCGGTCATCAGTTTCTTGGCGCTGTCCGGTTCCTTGGTGTTGTAGGTCGCGGACGCTCCCGCCTTCTTCGCCGCCGCGAGCTTCTCGTCGTCGATGTCGGCGGCGAGTGGACCTTTGCCGAACAAGGCCTTGGCGAACTGAACACCCATCATGCCGACGCCCCCGACGCCCAGCACGAGCACCTGATCGTTGCGGCCAAGTTTCCCGATCTTCTTCATGGCCGAGAAGGCGGTGAGACCGGAGCACATGTAAGCCGCGCCGAGTGCGGGATCGGTCTTGCCATAGTCGAGTAGGTACTTCGGGTGCGGCACCATCACATGGGTCGAGTAGCCGCCTGCGACGCCGGATGAGCAGCCGAGCTGGCGAGGTCCGCCGACGCAGATATTCTCCTCGCCGCGCTCGCAAGCAGGACACTTGCCGCAGCCGATCCAGGGGAACGCCGCGAAGCGCTGGCCGACTTTCACGTCCTTGACGTCGGGCCCGATCGCGATGACTTCGCCTTCGATCTCGTGTCCCAGCGTGTGCGGCAGTTTCATGTTGGCCATGGGCAGCTTGTTGCCGCCGCCAAGATCGAAATAGCCGTCGTGAATGTGAACGTCCGAATGGCAAACGCCGGCATTGTGCACCTTGAGAAGGACCTCGGTGCCCGTGGGAGTGGGCGTCGGCGTCTCGACCATTTGTAGCGGCTTGCCGAATTCCGTGATCGCCTGGCTTTGCATGCGCGTCTCCCTTGAATTTTTTGCTTGGCGTCAGTCTGACATGTTCAAACCCGGCTTGTCATGCCCAGGCTCGCGTCAGTCAGCCACTGAACTGTCGCGCCAGACTGGCGAACTCCGCTACGGAAAGCTGCTCGGCCCGCGCAGTCGGCGCGATATCCGCCGCGCGTATGCGCTCCTCGGCGTTGGCGGCCAGGCCTTTCAGGCTCTGGCGCAACATTTTTCGCCGCTGGCCAAAGGCGGCCGCCGTGACCGTCTCGAGATCGGCGAGGCGCGCTGGAGCCACCGGTGCGGCAAGCGGTTCCAACCTCACGATCGAGGAGGTGATCTTGGGCGGTGGCACAAAGGCGCTGCGCGAGACGTCGAAGAGAATTTTTGCTGAACTGCGCCACTGTGCCAGGACCGATAAACGTCCATAGGCTGCGGCTCCCGGTTTGGCGACGATGCGCTCGGCGACCTCGCGCTGGAACATCAGCGTCAGGCTTTCCCAGAATGGCGGCCACTGTTCGACAGTCAACCACTTGACCAGAAGCGCTGTGCCGATGTTGTAGGGTAGGTTGGCGGCAACGCGCACGCGCGACGCGCCGAACAGCGTGCGTTCCTCGAGTTTCAACGCGTCGGCTGAGACGATCTCGAGTCTGCCCGGATAGGCAGTCGCGATGTCTGCCAGCGCCTGAAGGCATCTCTCGTCGCGCTCCACAGCTACAACGCGAGCTGCCCCTTCAGACAACAAGGCGCGCGTTAATCCTCCGGGCCCCGGACCGACCTCGTAGATCGTTGCGCTGTCGAGCGGTCCGGACGCGCGTGCGATGCGACGCGTTAGATTGAGATCGAGGAGAAAATTCTGCCCGAGGGTCTTTTTCGCCCGCAAGTCATATGTCGCGATGACATCGCGCAGCGCGGGCAATCCGTCAGCGCTCGGCATCGGCCATCTGCGCCGCCATGCGGATGGCGGCGATCATGCTGCGCGCATCGGCCTTGCCGGTGCCGGCAATATCGAGCGCCGTGCCGTGATCGGGCGATGTGCGAATGATCGGAAGCCCAAGCGTCACGTTCACGCCATCCCAGAACGACAACGTCTTGATCGGGATCAGGGCCTGATCGTGATACATGCAGAGCGCCGCGTCGAAATGCGCACGGCCCTCGGGATGGAACATCGTGTCGGCCGGCAAGGGACCGCGGACATCGTGCCCGCGCAATTTCAGCTTCGCGACCGCAGGCGCGATGATTTCATTCTCCTCGTTGCCGAGCACGCCGTCTTCACCCGCGTGGGGATTGAGGCCAGCGACGGCGAGCCTCGGCGCGGACACGCGGAAAAAACGCTTGAGCGCGGACAGGATGATCTCGCCTGTCTCGACGATAGCGTCCGTTGAGATCGCTGCCGGCACGCTCGCGAGAGGTCTGTGGATTGTCAAGGGTGCCACGCGCAGTTGCTCGCTCGCCAGCATCATGACCGCACGTGGCGCGCTCGTCAGCGCCTCGAGGAATTCGGTGTGGCCGGGATAGGCAAAGCCGGCATGCATCAGGACGGCCTTGTTGATGGGTGCAGTGACGATGGCGACGGCTTCTCCGTCACGCGCCATCGCGACGGCATTCTCGATCGCTTCGATGACGGCCTTGGCATTGTTCGTTGCCGGCTTAGCGGGCGAACGTGACGCTTTGGCCTGCGTGGCCACGATTGCGGCTTCGTCCTTAAGTCCGCAACCGCGAAAGACGGAGGCATCGCCGATCAGCTTCAACGGACGGCCATCGATGCGCCCACCCAACGCGTGAAACGCCTTCACCGCGATCTCCGGCCCAATGCCGGCCGGCTCGCCCATCGTCACGAGGATCGGTGCGTTCGCGCCGGGTCTCTTAGCGGGTTTCGACATTGGCGTTGCGGCGAAGATCGCGAAGATAGCGCCGCGAGAGGTTCGTGATCTGCGCGTCGAAAAGTTGTTCTTCGACTTGCTGGCGAGAGGGGATGGTGTAGGCGGTGATGATCGGTGCACGCTTGTCGCAACGGACCATCATCTCGATGCCGGCCGGCGAATAGAACGGCGGCGTCGCTTCGCCGGGCCCGGCCTTGTTGATCGCTTCCTGAATCTCCGGGCTGAGATCGGTGATCTTGATGCCGAGTTTGGTGAGATCCTGAACCACCAGACCGTGGATCTGTTGCTCAATCTTGGGCAACGTCTCGCAGCCGTTGACATGGTCGTGGATCTGAACCGCGACTTTGATCGCATTGTCCTTCAGCTGCTTCGACGGGCTGGGGCCAAGCGGCAGCAACACGCGATCGACGGTGAGCGGTCCCGCCGGTTTCTGCGTTGCGGGATCGGGGACCTTCGTCCCCATTCCTTCCTGGCGATCGCGCAAGCCGAGGATGTAGTAGCCGCCGGTCGAGCGGATGGGCGGTGAGACTTGGCCGATCTCCAGATGTTGCAACGCGTCGTCGAGTTCCGCCGGCAATTGTCCCAGATGCACCCAGCCGAGATCGCCCCCTGCCGCGGCCGTCGGGCTCTGGCTGAACTGTCGCGCTACGGTTCCGAAATTGGCTCCGGAATGAAGTTGCGTTTCGATGTCCTGCGCGTCCTTCAAAACCTTTGCGTCGACATCTGGGTTATCGACGGTGAGGAAGATCTGCGAGACGAGGAAGTGGGGCTTGTTCGCTCCCTCTTGCAGCTTGGCGAGTTCCGCATCGACGTCGGACGGAGAAACATTCACGCGCCCCTCGAATTCGTCTTCTACCGCCTTTTGCCAGGCGATCTGTACGGCGATCTGTCCGCGCAACGTCGCCATCTCTACGCCGCCTTTCTTCAGGAGATCGACGAGTTGATCCTTCGTCAGGTGGTTGTCCGAGGTGATGCGTTCGATCGCTTTGTCGACGTCGGCCGGCGCAACGGTAATGCCTTTGTGACGCGCTTCCTGGATCTGCAGCTGTTCCGTCTCGAGTTGCGTCAGCACCTGGCCGCGCAGCCTGGCAAGAATTGCCGGCGTCGCCTGCAGGCCCGATGTTGCGACGAAGAGAAGGATTCGCTGGCGCAGATCGTATTCGGTGACGACGGCATCGTTCACGATGGCAGCCACGCCGTCACTGGGGCCGGTATCGGTTTGAAGTACGGCACCGGCCGGGGGGATGGGCGGCAGCGCCGCCGTTGCGCCGGTGCCGCTTGGCGCTGTGGCGGCCGGCGACGGTGCCGCCGGTGCAACTGCTTTACCCAGCGCCGGCATCGCGCACAGCAGTGTAACCAGCGCAATAACGACATGGATTCGACGCATCTGAATCAAGGCTCGGCCCTTCGGCAGCAATCTCAATGGTTTACGCGCTCGCCCCCGAACCGGCCGCGAGAATAAGCAAAATCGCCCGCGGTTCAAGGATGGGAGAAGACATCCTGCGGGAACAGGCTGAACGGCGTGATGGGCTGGTCTCCCGTCTTCAGGTTGAACCGCAGAATGATCGAGGTTGAGGGCGGCAAGTCGCGGTCGGTCGTGAACTTTCGCCGATAGGCGATCGAGACCCCGAGACATTCGTCCTCATAGCCGAGGCCAAGTTCCGTATCCAGCATCTTTCCGGCCAGAAGATCGCGGCGAATGGCGCCGAAAGCTTGCCAGTTGCGATAGAAGTTGATGTCTGCCTGCGCATTGATTTCCTCGCGGGCACCAAGTCCCAACGTCTCCTCTTCGGCCGGCAACTGCACATAACTGATCTGCACCGTGGAGCGATTGAAGATGCCGGTCAGATAAACTTCGTGGCGTCTGACCGTTCCGTTGGCGCGGTCGATGTCGATGCGGTCGGTAAGATCGATATAGGGCAGGAACTTCACGCTGACGCGTCCAACAACATCCGACGTCGTGCCATGCTGGCCGGAGTCCACGCCAAAGATCGGGTCGGGTTTCCAGCGAAAAGTCTGGCCGAGCACACCGTCGATCGAGCCAAAGGGGAACACCGCGCGTGCATGCATTCCGAGATTCGCCCGCGGACCGCTTTCGACCAGGTCGTAGCCGGGCGTCTGATCGAACGACAAGATGTTGTTTTCGTCCAATTCGAAGTCCGTGCTGTCTTCGATCGGAATGCCTCGTGGGTTGCCGCCGTAAGGTTGCATGACCATTTGCGCGATGGGTTCGACGATGAAGGCGCGGCCGTCGCGCGAACTGGAAATGAAGGGCCAGCGCCAATCCAGCGCCGCGTATGGAATGCCGCGCGAGATGAACGTGTCGTGAGGTGCAAAGGGCGGCGGGTTGCTCACGTGATACAAATCGCCGCGCGCATCAAGTTGCAGCGACAGCATCTGGCCGCCCGGAAGAATCATCGGCCAGCGCATGCGCGCCTCCGCCGTCGCACGCTGACTGTCCACGCCGATGTCGCGCGTCAGCGTCACAGTATTAAAGTCGAAGCGGAACTGGCCGCCGAGCCAGTGATGCAACGGACTGAAGCTGAACTCGACGAGCGGCAATGCCAGCGGAATGAGGCGGCTATTGTCGGAGGCACGCAGGCCCTGGAAGAAATAGCCGGTCACCGCAAAGCGCGTCCGTGCTCCGGCTCCTTCGATATACAAATCGTTCACCAACCTGTCGGCCTGTGAGAAGTCATAGCGCTTGAGATAGGTGTCGTTCGTCGTCAGTTGCGCGTCGTATCCGGCCGTCCAATTGTCGGATACCGGAATCCGGCCCGCGCCGAAAAGACTGGCGTACCACTGGTGCTCCCTTTGCGTGACCCCGCCATAAGGATTGTAAGCGACGCTTCCCTGCAGCCACATGCCGCCATGTTCCCAGCGTTCGCGATACTCGCCGGCCAGAACGCCGCCGCCTCGTGTCGTGGCGATGGGCGTGATCGTGGCATCGTTCGTCGGCGACAGCGCGATATAGATCGGAACGCGCAGAAAATAACCGATCGAGGTCGAAGAACCGAAATCGGGCGTCAGTATGCCCGATGCGTAACGCACCGACGGATCAGGCTGCGTCAGGTATGGCGTGTAGAACACCGGAACGTCGAAGAATTCGAGCGTTGCACCCTTGAACACGATGCGATGCTTGACCTGATCGTAGATCACGTGATCCGCCTGCACGCGCCACACGGGCGTGCGCTGACCCGGCTGATTGCAGATTTTGCACGGCGTGTAGGCCGCATCGAACGCTTCGGTGAAGCGGCCTTGGCGTCGCGAGGCGCTCGCCGCGACTAGGCGGCCGTTCTTGCCGATTAGCGCCGCGAAGCTCTTGAGCGCGCCTTCGCGCATCTTGTCGTGCAGCGTCACATGATCGGCGAATGCGACATTGCCCTTTTCGTCGGTGATGCTGACATGGCCGTTGGCGACGACCGTATCGCTATCCTCGTCGTATGACACTTGATCGGCGAGAAGGATCCGGTTGTCGCTGTCGATTTCGACATGGCCTTGTGCAGTGACCACGTGCTTGTCGACGTCGTAGTACATTTCTTCAGCCTGGAGCAGGAACTGCCCTTTGAGTGGCACGGCTGGAGCGGCCTGCGCTGCTCCGAGCGCAAGCAGAGACAATCCCACAAGGATGAGAATGGCGCGGGTCACCCATCCTCCTGATTGAAGACGAGCGTCATGCCGATCAATATCGAAGCGATGGCCGGCGCGGTGGCCGCAAGTGCGACGGGCAGGATGCCGCTCTGGCCGAGCGCGCGCGCGAACTCGCTGAAGAAATAGACTCCGAATCCGGCCAACGCACTGACGAGCACGACGCGCGGCAGTCCACCTCTGCGCGCAAGACGAACCGAGAAGCTCGCAGCCATGAAGACCATGGCGGCGAACAAGGCCGGGGTCGCCAGCAAGGTGTAGAGATAGAGTTCATAGCGTATGGCAGAAAAACCGGCGCTTTGTGCGGTCCGAATGAATCCCGGCAATTGCCAGAACGACAATGTGTCGGGCGACGCGAAGCTCTCTTGAATCTGTGCCGGTGTCAGCGTCGTCTCGAGCTTGTATTTGTCGTGATGGACGGGGCGTCCTTCGCTGCCGCTTACCCAGGCGTCCATGAGCATCCAGGTGCCTGCCTGAAGCTGCGCCGACTTGGCATCGACGCGCCCGAGGAAACGATCGTCGGCGCCATACAGGAACACGATGACGTCTTCGAGATGAACGCCCTGGTCGGTGACGCGCAACGCATGGATCACGGATTGTTGGTTCGCATCGCCCTGTCGTAGCCAGAGTCCGTTGCGCGATACGGCCAGCTGCGACGCTTCACCCTTGATGTACTTCGCTTCGAGTGCGGTGAACTGCGCCAGCATGCGCGACGAAATCGGGGTCACGATCATCACCAGGAAAATGCCCAGCGCCGCAGCCACCGCGAGCGGCGGCGCGAGGAAGTCCCATGCCGACATGCCGGCGGCACGGATTGCAACCAACTCTTGGCTGCGCGCGAGTCTTGCAAAGGCGAATACTCCGCCTAGCAATACCGCGAAGGGCAACATCTTCTGTCCAAGATCAGGAAGCTGAAGGATGGCCATTCCGATCACTACGATCGTCGCGACGCCGTGGCCCGCCGTTCGGTTCGTCAGGTCGACGACGTCGATCGAGAACGCGAGCAGGAGAAAAACCGAATAGACGATGACGACTCCGATCAGGAACTGCTCCGCGAGGTATCGGTAGAGCGTCCAGGACCAACTCATGTGAGGACCTCGACCGGTTCGCTGCGTTTGAACCATTGGGCGGGAATGACGCCGCCAAGCACGGCAAGCGCGACGGCCGCACCCAGAAGCGGAATCAGATAGAAGAGGAAGACGAGCGATGGGGTGCTGACGGCCAGACCTTGCACCCCATAGCCTGCAATGCGGACGATGGCGGCGCCAAGCGCCGCGAGCGCGAGCCTCAGCGCATTGGCGCCGCGCGCGCGACGTCCCCGCAGAACGGCGGCAAGCGCGATCAGTGCGAACGCAATGCAATAGAGCGGCTGCGACAAGCGGTTGTGGCCCTCGGCTATGTAGGCATTGCGCAGCTTCGGCCGCAGTTTCTGATCCGGCCAGAACAACTCGGAAAGATAGCGCTCGCTGGTGGCACGATCGGTGGCGCGCGCCGGTCCTGCGAACTGGTCGAGATCGAACACGTCGCGCTGGAAATTCAGTACCGTCAACTGACCGCCGGCATGACTGCTTTGTTCCACGGTGCCGTCGAACATGATCAGTCGCGCACCGGCGGGCGTCTGCGCCAGCTGTCCGCGCACGGCGAGATAGGTGACGGGACTCTTCTTGTTGCGATTGTCGTGCACCATGACGCCGCGGATCGTGCCGTCCGAGTTCAGTTCGCGGATGAAAACAGTCAGTCCGCTGGCCGGCGTATTGAATTCCCCTTCGTTGAGCAAAGCGGCACCGATATCGGCGCGAATATCGACGACCTTGTCCTTCATCGCGCGCTGTCCCGCCGGCATGAGATAAAGGCCGCAAAGATAGGTCAGAGCCATGACGATCGCGGCCGCAAGCAGCACGGGCAGTGCGACCTGGGCCCGACTGAAGCCGGCGGCGGACATCACCACCAGTTCGCTGTCGGAGTTGAGCTTGTTGAGCGAGAACAGCGTGCCGGCAAAAAACGCGATCGGCAGGATGATGACGAGGAGGCTCGGCAGGATGAGAATCGTCAGATAGATGAACGTCGGCGCGGACTGGCCGCGATTGATGACGAGATCGAGCAGGCGAAGCGACTGGGTCAGCCAGATCACGGCGGTGAGCAGAAAGGCAAAGAGCAACGTCGGGCCGATCATCTGGCCGAGCACGTAGGTCGACAGTCGCGGCAGTCTCACGCTTACAGCCGTCATGGCGCGGGAATGCACACTTTTGTGTGCGCCCTTTCGCCCCTTATCAGATTCGCCCTAAACTAGCATTCCGGCGTGGTAATCCGGCAATATGGATCGACCGCGCTCCCGCCTCTTAATACTGGCCAGCCGGGCCGCACAGCTCAGTCCACTTCAGGAGACATACAATGCAATTGTCCTTTGCCGCACCGCATGCGATCGATTCGGGCGCCTTGATCGTGGGTGCGTTGGAAGGCGGCACACTCAGCGCGGCCGCGCAGAAAGCGGACAAAGCTGCGGGCGGCGCGTTAACCCGCGGGCTCAAGGTCAGCAGCTTCACCGGAAAGTCCGGACAGGTTTTGGAAATATTGGCACCGGCGTCAGTGAAAGCGTCGCGCATTCTGCTCGTCGGAATGGGCAAGGCGTCGGAGTTCGACGGCACGAAAGCCGAGAATCTCGCGGCGTCGATCAACGGGCGGTTGAGCGGTTCGGGCGAGACCGAAGTCACCTTCGATATCGATGTCCCGAAGGGTGCCAAGCTGAAGGCGGGAGACCTTGCGGCGCATTTGGCACTTGGGGCGCGGCTGCGCGGCTACGTCTTCAACCAATATCGCACGAAGAATCTAGATGAGTATGAATTCAAGCTCAAAAAAGTCACGATCGCGACAAACTCAGTAGCGGACGCAAAAAAGAGCTGGAGCAAGCTCGAGGGCATTGCCGGTGGGATCGTCAGCGCGCGCGATTTGATCAACGAGCCGCCGAACGTCCTGCATCCCGAGGAATTTGCGCGCCGCGCGAAAGCGCTTCTCACCAAGCTTGGCGTCAAGGTCGATATTCTTGGTGAAACCGAGATGAAGAAGCTCGGCATGGGTTCGTTGCTCGGCGTCGGCCAGGGCAGCGAGCGCGAAAGCCAACTGATCGTCATGCACTGGAACGGCGCGCGCAAGAAGAGCGATGCGCCGGTCGCCTTCGTCGGCAAGGGTGTGTGCTTCGACTCCGGCGGCCTGTCGCTCAAGACCGGCGCCGGCATGATGGGCATGAAGGGCGATATGGGTGGTGCGGCAGCCGTGGTCGGAACGTTGCAAGCGCTGGCAACGCGCAAGGCCAAGGTGAATGCGGTCGGCGTCATCGGGCTCGTCGAGAACATGCCCGATTCCAAGGCGCAACGCCCCGATGACGTGGTCAAGTCGATGTCCGGTCAGACGATCGAGGTGTTGAACACCGACGCCGAGGGCCGCCTCGTGCTTGCCGATGCACTGACCTACACACAGCGCAAGTTCAAGCCGAAATTCGTCATCGATCTTGCGACACTCACCGGCGCGATCATCATGGCGCTCGGTCCCGAGCACGCCGGGCTGTTCTCAAATGACGACAAGCTTGCGAGCCGCATCACGGATGCCGGGAAGGCGGTCGGCGAACCGGTGTGGCGCATGCCGCTCGGGCCCAACTACGACAAACTCCTGCGCTCCAAAATCGCCGACATGAAGAACATCGGCGGACCGAGCGCAGGCTCGATCACGGCCGCCCAGTTCCTCCAGCGCTTCGTGGAGAACAAGACGCCATGGGCGCATCTCGATATCGCCGGCGTTGCCTGGCAGGATGGTGAGCGCAAGGCGCTCGCGCCGAGTTGGGGCGTCGGCTGGGGCGTTCGCATTCTCAATGAACTGGTCTCGGAGCATTACGAAGATTGAGCGAGGTCCTCTTCTATCACTTGGAGCGTCGCGCGCTGGACGATGTGCTTCCGGGCATGATCGAAAAGACGCTCGAGCGCGGCTGGCGCGCACTGATCTGCGTGGAGTCGTCGGATCGGGCGGATGCCGTCGACAATCTGCTTTGGACCTACAACGAACAGACCTTCCTGCCGCATGCGCAGGCGGGCGAGTGCGATCCGAAACGCCAGCCGGTGCTGATCACGGTCGAAGAGGACAATGCGAACGGCGCCAATGTGCTGTTCCTCGTGGGCGGCGCCACTCCACCTGCGTGGGACGAGCCCGCGACGAAGAGCTTGACGCGTGTTGTCGTGATGTTCGATGGGCGCGACAGCGAGGTGCTGGCACGCGCCCGCACCGCCTGGAGCGCCGCGAAGGCGGCCGGGAATGACGTGACCTATTGGAAGGAATCCGCGTCCGGCAAATTCGAGAAGCAGTCTTGAGATTGCCGCCGCAAGCGACCATCTGGTAGATCAGCGCCACCGGAGTCTCGCTTGCTCAATCCGCTCACCTATCTGGAAAATCCGATCACGCTTATTCCGCTGGCGCTGATCGTCGTCTGCGTCGTGCATGCGGTCCGGCGCGGCAATATCTTTCCCTGGATCTACATCATCGTATTTCTGCCCGGCATCGGCAGCTTGATCTATCTGGCGGTTGAGATCATTCCCGAACTGGTGCGGGGCAGGGGTGCGGCGCGCGTGAAATCGGGCGCGGCGGCGGTACTCGATCCCAACAAGTCGTTCCGCGAAGCGCATCGCGCCGCTGCGCTGGTCGGCTCGGTCGATGCCAAGCGTGCGCTCGCGGAAGAGTATATTGCGCGCGGCGCCTATGCCGATGCGGTCGCGCTCTATCGCGAAACGGCGCAAGGCCAGTTCAAGGACGATCCCGCACTCCTGCTTGGCCTCGCACGCGCGCAGTTCCTCAACAACGATCCGGCAGGTGCGCAGGCGAGTCTCGACGCGTTACAGGCCGCCGATCCGAGCTTCGTCTCTGGCGACGCGCATCTTCTCTATGCCCGTGCGCTTGAAGGGCAAGGCAAGACAGCGGAAGCGCTGGCCGAGTATCGCAAGCTCGTTCCTTACTATTCGGGCGAGGAAGCTCGCGCGCGGTACGCCATGCTGCTGGAAAAGACAGGTGCACGTGATGAGGCGCGCACGGTCTACCAGGAGATCGTCAAGCTGCTCGACGGCGCGCCTTCGCGCTACCAGAAGTCGCAGAAGGAATGGGGCGACATCGCGCGCCGCGCGCTGCGCTGAGCGTTCTTCACGGCTCCGCCATTGCTAGCTCATACTCTTCCTGCATCTTGAGCCAGCGTACTTCAAGTGTCTCGAGCTTCTTGATCGAGTCGGCGCGCTTTTTGGAGACGGCTTTGCCGCGCGCCGGATCCTGGGCAAAGAGAAGCGGATCGGACAAGGACTTCTCGCACTTCGCGATCTCGATGTTCAGTTCGGCGATCTGATGTTCGGCGGCTTCGAGCTTGTCTTTCAGCGGTTTGAGCTGCCGTCGCTTTTCGGCCCCATCGCGCCGCGTCGTGTTCTTTGTCGCCTTCGCCTCGGGTTCGCGCGCGGGAGCGGCGTCCCCTGAGAGTAAATAGCGGCGATAGTCTTCGAGGTCGCCCTCGAACGGGTGGACTTCCCCGTTGGCGACCAACAGAAGGCGGTCCGCCGTAGCCTCGATCAGGCGGCGATCATGGCTGATGAGTACGACGGCACCATCGAAATCGTTGAGCGCGCTCAAGAGTTCGCCGCGCGCATCGATGTCGAGATGGTTTGTAGGCTCGTCGAGGATGAGCAGGTTCGGCTTGTCCAGCGTCGCCAACGCCAGCATCAAGCGCGCGCGCTCGCCGCCGGAGAGATTGCCGACCTTGGTCAACTGCTTGTCGGCGGCGAAGCCGAAGCCGCCGAGCTGCGTGCGCACCTCTCGTTCGCTGAGCTTCGGCCGCAAATGCTGCAGCGTCTGAATCGGCGTGATCAGGCCGTTGAGTTCTTCCAGCTGGTGCTGCGCGAAGTAGCCGGGCACGAGTTTCTTGGCGCGGATCAATTCGCCGCGCATCGGTTCGAGCTTGTCGGCGAGAAGCTTGGCAAGCGTCGACTTGCCATTGCCGTTCTGGCCGAGCAGCGCGATGCGGTCATCGGGATCGAAACGCAGCGACAGATGAGAGAGAACCGGCTTTCCCGGCTCGTAACCGACCGACACGCGATCCATTGTCACCAGCGGCGGGCTTGCTTCGGTCGCCTTGGGCAGGCGGATCGGCGCGATGTGCTCATCGAGCGGGATCTCGATGCGTTCCAGCCGTTCGATCATCTTGATGCGACTTTGCGCCTGGCGCGCCTTCGATGCCTTGGCGCGGAAGCGGTCGACGAAGGACTGCAGATGCTTCCGCTGCGCCTCCTGCTTCTTCTGCATCGCGCTGTCGAGCGCGCGGCGCATGGCCCGCGTCTCGGCGAAGGTGTCGTAGTTGCCGGTGTAGAGCGTGAGCTTGCCGTGCTCGAGATGAAGGATGAATTCCGCCGCCGTGTTGAGGAGATCGCGATCATGGCTGACGATCAGCACGGTGCCGCGATAGCGCTGCAGGAAGTTCTCCAGCCACATCACGCCTTCGAGATCGAGATAGTTGGTCGGCTCGTCGAGCAAAAGAAGATCGGGCGCGGCGAAAAGAATGGCGGCGAGTGCGACGCGCATGCGCCAGCCGCCGGAAAACTCTGCACACGGACGAAGCTGGTCGGGCGCCGGGAAGCCGAGGCCGGCGAGGATTTCGGCGGCGCGCGCCGGCGCCGTGTAGGCGTCGATCGTATCGAGGCGGTGATAAATGTCGCCGAGCTTGTGCGCGTCGGACTCATGCTCTGCCTCGGCAAGAAGTTTCGTCCGTTCCACATCGGCAGCGAGAACCGTTTCGGTCAGGCTCGCTTGCGTGCCCGGCGCTTCCTGCGCGACCGAACCGATGCGCCAGGCACTCGGCCAGGAAGTGTCGCCATCGTCGGCATGCACGTCGCCGAGGATGACCCTGAGCAGTGTGGACTTGCCGGCGCCGTTGCGTCCGACTAGGCCAATGCGCCGCCCTGCGGGCAAGCTTGCGCTTGCGCCTTTCAGGATCTCCCGGCCGCCGAAGCGGACGACGATGTTGTCCAGAACCAGCATGGCGGCGGGGCTTGTATCACGGGTTTTCTCGCGGCATAAGGCGCGCGCTTTCGCAATTTGGAGTGGATGATGGCCGTCGAGCGGACCCTTTCGATCATCAAGCCGGACGCGACGCGCCGCAACCAGACCGGCGCGATCATCGACCGTTTCGAGAAGGCGGGCCTGCGCGTCATCGCTTCGCGCCGGATGCACTTGTCCAGGTTGCAGGCCGAGGCCTTCTATGCCGTGCACGAGGAGCGGCCGTTCTTTCGCAGCCTGGTCGAGTTCATGACCTCGGGGCCGGTCGTCGTGCAGGTGCTGGAAGGCGAAAACGCCATTGCCAGGAACCGCGAAGTCATGGGTGCCACCGATCCGGCCAAGGCGGCGCCGGGTACCATCCGCAAGGACTTTGCCGAATCGATCGAGGCCAATTCCGTCCATGGCTCGGATGCCGCAGAGACCGCGGCGAACGAGATCAAGTTCTTCTTCAGCGATCTCGATATCGTTCCGTAAGGGACAAACGGCGGGAGGAGCGCATGCAAGGCAAGACAGTCGTCGTCACTGGCGGGACATCGGGCATCGGAGAAGTCGCGGCCCTGAGACTGGCGGAAAAGGGTGCGCGGATCGTGCTGATCGCGCGTGACCAAGCGCGCGCCGCAGCGACTCTCGCCAAACTCAAGAACGCCAATCCATCCGTCGCGCACACAGCACATTACGGCGATCTCTCGTCGCTCGCCGAGATGAAGCGCGTCGCGGGTGAAGTGGCGGCCGCCGAGCCGCGCATCGACGTGCTCGTCAACAATGCCGGCGCGGTGTTCCTCTCGCGCAAGACCAGCGTCGACGGTCTGGAGATGACGTTCGCGACCAACCACATGGCCTACTTTGTCGTGACGAACATCCTGCTCGACCGGCTGAAGGCGACGCCGGGCGCGCGCATCGTTTCGACGGCCTCCGACGCACACAGATCCGGCAAGCTCGACTTCGACGATCTGCAAAGCGAGAAGAGCTACGGCTCGTTCCGCGTCTATGGCACGTCGAAACTCTGCAACATCCTCTTCACGCGCGAACTGGCCCGCTGCCTCGAGGGCGCCGACGTCACGGCGAACTGTCTGCATCCCGGTTTTGTCGGCACGCGCTTCGGCCAGAACAATGCCAGCAACATCTTCACCAAGCTGCTGCGCGACGCCGTCATGTCGCTCGGCATTTCACCGGAAGAGGGTGCCAAGACTATCATCCATCTGGCCTCGTCGCCGGATGTGGCCACGATCAGCGGCGAGTATTTCTACAAGTGCAAGGTGGCCGAGCCGACCGCCGCAGCGCAGAACGATGCCGATGCGAAGCGGCTGTGGGACGTGTCCGCGAAGATCGCCGGGGTCGGTTAGAGAAACACCGCGCGTCCATCTCGCAAGACGACCTTGCCCTCGGCCACGAGTTTGAGCGCGGCCTGATAGAGCTTGTGCTCCTCGGTGAGCACGCGGGCCTGCAAAGTCGCGGCCGTGTCGTCGGGATAAACCGGCACCGCCGCTTGCGAAATGATCGGTCCGCTGTCGAGTTCCGGCACCACGAAATGCACCGTGCAGCCGGACACGCGCACACCGGCATCGATCGCCTGTTGGTGCACGCGGATGCCCTTGAATGCCGGCAGTAGGGAAGGGTGGATATTGAGCATCCGGCCCTGCCATTTGCGCACGAATGCATCGCTGTGAATGCGCATAAAGCCCGCTTCGCAAATCAAGCCGATGTCTGCTTCGTTCAAGGCTGCGTCGATCGCGGCGTCGAAGTCTTCACGCGTGGCGAAGCTTTTGTGGGAAATCGTCTTGGCGGGAATGTGCGCCGCCGCCGCGACCGCCAAGCCTTCCGCCGTCTCGACGTTGGAAATCACCAGCGCGACCTCGGCGGGAAAATGCGGCTCGCGGCAGGCTTGGATCAGCGCGGCAAGGTTGCTGCCGCGACCGGAGATCAAAACGGCGGTGCGCACGTTTTTCGTCAAAGCTTGAGCGCGCCCTTGTAGACGACCTTCGCTTCGCCGTCCGCCGCCACGAGCAAGCCGACGCGCATCGCCTTCTCGCCGCACTCCTGGAAGGCGTCGATCACATGGCCCGCGCTCTCCGCCGCGACCACGGCGATCAACCCAAGTCCGCAATTGAAGGTACGCAACATCTCGCTTTCGACAATGCCTGCCTGGCGCGCCAGCCAGCCGAACACGGGAGGCGGCGTCCAGCGGCCAAGATCGATCTCCGCGTCGAGACCATCGGGCAGTATGCGCGGCTGGTTTTCCGTGATGCCGCCGCCGGTGATGTGAGCCAGTCCCTTCACGCCGCCGGCGCGGATCGCCTCGAGACTGCTCTTTACATAGAGATGCGTTGGCGCAAGCAGTGCATCGGCAAGCGTGCGCGCGCCGTCAAACGGCGCAGGTTTGTCGTACACGGCGCCCGCGTCGGCGATGACGCGACGCACGAGCGAAAAACCGTTGGAGTGCAGGCCGCTGGACGCGACGCCGATCACGACGTCGCCTTCCACCATCGCGTTCTTCTTCGGCAGGACGTGACCGCGCTCCACTGCGCCGACGGTAAAACCTGCGAGATCGAAATCGCCCTTGGCATAGAGGCCGGGCATCTCCGCGGTCTCGCCGCCGATCAAGGCGCAGCCGGATTCGCGGCAGGCCCGCGCAATGCCTTCGATCACGATCGCCGCCTCCTCGACGTTCAGCTTTCCCGTCGCGAAGTAGTCGAGAAAGAATAGCGGCTCGGCGCCCTGCACGACGAGATCGTTGACGCACATGGCGACCAGGTCCTGCCCGATACCACCTAGCTTCTGGGTTTCGATGGCGATCTTGAGCTTGGTGCCGACACCGTCGGTCGAAGCGACGAGGATCGGATCCTTGAAACCCGCCGCCTTCAGATCGAACAAGCCGCCGAAGCCGCCGAGATCGGCATCGGCGCCAGCGCGGCGAGTCGAGCGGGCGGCGGGCGCGATTCGTGCCACCAGCGCTTCTCCGGCATCGATGTCGACGCCGGCATCTTTGTAAGTGAGGCTGTTGCGGCCGGTTTTGTCGGTCATCTCGATGGCGCGGCGCGACGGAAGCGGTTTCAGGCTTCGTTTAAGATGCACCGTGTGAAGATACAAGCGGTTGAGGCGGGAATCTCAGATGTCGCTTGAAGGTGCGATTGCAGTCCATCGGTTCGGTCTTGGGGCGCAACCGGGCGAGCTCGACCGCGCCAGCCGCGATCCCAAGGCCTGGCTGTTGTCCCAGACCAACACGCCAGCCGATCAGCCGTCGCCGCTGGCCGGCGGCGCGTTCAAGAACGGCGGCGAGCTGGTCGTCGAAATGCTGCAATACCAGCGCGATCGGGCGCGCGAACGCCGCAATGGCACGGGCGGCGATCCGGTCAAGATGTTCTTCAAGATCAAGGCGCAGGAATTCCAGGACGAACTTGCCGCCCGTTTCGCCCATGGCTTCACGACGGATCGTCCTTTCGCCGAGCGCCTGGTCTGGTTCTGGAGCAACCACTTCGTGGTCTCGGCGCAGAACCCACGTGCGACCACTTTGGTCGGAGCTTTCGAACGCGAGGCGATTCGTCCGCACATCAACGGCAAGTTCGAGGACATGCTGCTGGCCGCCGCAAGCCATCCGGCGATGCTGCTCTATCTCGACAATGCGCAGTCCATCGGTCCCAACTCGCGCGTCGGGTCCCTTACCGGAAAAGGTCTCAACGAAAATCTCGGCCGCGAGCTGATGGAGCTTTACTCTCTCGGTGTTGATGGTGGCTATACGCAGGCGGACGTCGTCGCGTTGGCCAAGATCCTCACCGGCTGGTCGCTCGATCCTTCGGGCGGCAACAACGGCTTCGCCTACTACGCCAATCGCCACGAGCCGGGCGACGTCACGTTGCGCGGTCGCACCTATCCGCCGACCCTCGAAGGCGGCATCGCCGCGGTCAAGGACCTGGCGCATGATCCGGCGACGGCGCGCCACATCGCACGCAAGCTCGCGGCGCATTTCATCGCCGACGATCCACCGCCTGAGTCCGTGGCGCGACTGGAGACGACGTTCACCGAAACGAACGGCGATCTGCACGCTCTCGCTCACGCTGTCGTCGAGGATGCGAATGCCTGGAAGCCGGGGCCGGGCAAATTGCGTACGCCGGTGGAATATGTGACGGCCGGATATCGTCTGCTCGATTTTCCGAAAGGCGAGACGAGCGACAAGCAGGTGCGCGGCGCGCTGGCTGCGACGCGGCTCATGGGCGAGACGCCGCTTGCGCCGCCCGCGCCGAAAGGCTGGCCCGATACGTCCGATGCCTGGTCGGGACCGGACGCCATCCTGACGCGCATCGAGTGGGCGCAGCAGGTCGGCCAACGCATGCCGCCCGGAATCGACGCCGCCGCGATCGCGGACATGGGCGTGGGGCCTCTGCTCCAGCCGGCAACCAAAGTCGCCATGGCGCAGGCGGAGAGCCAGTCCGACGCACTGGCGCTTCTGCTGTGCAGTCCGGAATTCCAGCGCAGGTGAAGTCATGTCGACACGTCGCACGATCCTGAAGACCATGGCCGCAGCCGGCGCGCTTGCTGCATGGGACACGCCGATCCGCACCGCGTTTGCTGCGGTTCCGACGGAGCGGCGTTTCGTCGTCGTCATCCTGCGTGGCGCGCTCGACGGTCTCGCTGTCGTTCCGCCGCATGGCGACAAGGATTATGCGGCGACGCGCGGCACCTTGGCGCTCAGCACGAGCGGGACCAATCCGCTGCACGATCTCGACGGCTTCTTCGGACTGCATCCATCGCTCGGCAATGTGAAGGGGATGTACGACGCGAAGGAAGTCGCAATCTTCCACAACATCTGCTCGCCCTATCGCGATCGCTCGCACTTCGACGGCCAGAACGTGCTCGAGACGGGCGGCAGGGGTCCGCATGTGCTGCAGGACGGCTGGCTCAATCGCGCGCTCGTGCCCATGGGACTCGGCGAAGGTGAGCATGCGCTCGCGGTGGCGCAGACGCCGCCGCTGCTTCTCTCAGGTCCATCGCGCGCGACGAGTTGGATGCCGGCAACGCTTCCGGCTCCCGACGAAACATTTCTTGCGCGCGTGAAACAGCTCTACGCGAAAGACGCCGTGCTCTCCAACGCGCTCGCGAGTGCGACGGACCTTCAGATGAAGGCCCGCTCCGCCGTCGATGATCCCGCGGCGAAGAAGCCTGGAATGGGCGGCGGCTACGGCGATCTCACACCGCTCTTCACCGGCGCAGGTAAACTCCTTGCGGCGTCGGAGGGCCCGCGCGTTGCCGTGCTCGACGCAAGCGGCTGGGACACGCACTTCAATCAAGGAAGCAATGACGGACAGCTTGCGCGCCGCCTTCTGGCCCTCGATCAGGGGTTGGATGCGATGAAGACCGCGCTCGGTCCAATCTGGAAGAAGTCAGCAATTGTGCTCGCGACCGAGTTCGGCCGCACGGTTCGCCCGAACGGCAGCGACGGAACCGATCATGGCACCGGCGGTGCTGCTCTCGTTCTTGGCGGCGCAGTGAAAGGCGGCACCGTGCGTGCCGAGTGGACAGGACTTTCGCCGTCCGTACTGGAGGACGGACGCGACCAGCCCGCCCGCACCGATTTGCGCGCGCTGTTCAAGGGATTGCTTGCCGAACAGATGGGAGTTCCAACCGGAGCGCTCGACGCGAAGATTTTTCCCGACAGCGGCAACGTGACCGCGCTGACGGAACTCATTCGGGCCTGATTTCTGCCGCTTTCGCGCCCAAGCTGCCCCCTTTATACTTGCGCGGTATTGTTAGGGTTTCCGATGCGACAGATTTTGCCCCGGTCGGCTCCTTTTCTGGCGCTTGCCTTCGCCGTGCTGTTGCCGTTGGCTGCGCGCGCGGCTGACCCGACTTTCACGGTCAGCGGAATTCATGTCGACGCGTCTGCCGCCTCGGCGGCGGCGGCCCAGGCGATCGCCATCGATCAGGGCCGGCCAAAGGCATGGGACATCCTCTATAAGCGCGTCGCACGGCAGACCGATCTGGCAAAGGAGCCGAAGCTCGATGCCATCGCTCTGCGCGGGCTGGCGCGCGGCTATACGGTCAGCAACGAGAGGCGTTCGACCACGCGCTATGTGGCGGATGTCACCTACATTTTCAGTCCGGAGGCCGTTGCTCGCGTGATGCGGGCTATCGCGCCCGGCTACGCAGTCACACAGGCGCGACGCATTCTCCTCATCCCGATGGCGCCGACCTTCAGCCGCGATTCCGCTTGGAGCACCGCGTTCGTCAGTCCGCGCTTCGGCGGCAGTCTGGTGCCGTTCATCGTTCCGTCGGGCGGTTCCGCCGACGTCAAAGAACTCAGCCGGCTGCAATTCGACTCGACGAATTGGGCGGACGTCGAGCTCGTCGCCGCGCGCATTCATGCGACCGAGGCGGTCGTCGCGCTTGCGGTTCCGATTCCGGGAAAAATCCAGGTCTGGTTGAAACGCATCGGCATCGCCGAAATGCCCACGAAAGTGGCCTACGATGTTCCCCTGGTCCAGAACAGTGTGGCGCTGACCTATGCTGCTGCGGCAGACCAGGCCGTGCATGGCATAGAAGATCTGTGGCGGCAAAAGGCGCCCCTCGATCTCTCCGCGCGGAACACCCTGGTGGCCGACATCCGCGTGTCATCGCCCGGACAATGGAGCACCATCCAGAATGCGATGAGCCTGATCGCCACTGTGCGCGACGTCAGCATCGTGGCAATGGATATCGGCGTCATGCGCGTATCGGTGAGTTATCTGGGCACGCCGGATCAATTGCACGATGCGCTGGCGCCCGTCGGCGTCATTTTGACGAAGGAAGAGGCCGGCTGGACGCTTGCCTATGCGCCGCCACCCAAACCAACCGCAGCGGCGTTTCCATGAACACGCTGCTCAGAAACATTCCCAACGTCTTGACCGCGGTGCGCGTTTTGCTTGCGCCGCTGACGGCCTATCTCATCGTGCGCGGCAACGATTTCGCCGCACTCGGCGTCTTTGCCGCCGCCGGCGCAACCGACGCGGTGGACGGTTTCCTCGCGCGCCGCTTCGGGCTGGTTTCGCGTTTCGGGGAATATCTCGATCCAGCGGCCGACAAGCTGCTCATGCTGATCTGCTTCGTGACGCTGACCATGATGCATCAGGCGCCGTTATGGTTGTGCGTGCTCGTGGTGGCGCGCGATGTGGCGATCATTCTGGGCGTGCTCGTGGCGCGAGCTTTGTCGCTGCCGGTGAAGATGGAGCCGCTGGCGATCGGCAAGGCCAGCACGGTCGTGCAGGTCGGCTATGTGGCGCTGCTGCTGCTTCTACTGACGTTCAATCTCGACATGCCACAATTGACCCTGATGGCCGCCGTCATAGCCGCCGCATTCACGCTCCTGTCGTGGCTCGCCTATGGCCAGCTTTTGCTCAAGGCTTTCGCGCTCGGCCGCCGGCCGGCCTGAATGGCTTCGCCGTCGCAACTCATCCTGCCGCTGCAGTCGGCGCCGGCACTAGGTCGTAGCGATTTCATCGTCGCTCCCGGCAACGCCGAAGCCGTGGCGTTCATCGATTCCTTTCCCAACTGGCCGACGCCGTCCGCCGCTCTCTACGGCCCTTCGAGTTCCGGCAAGTCCCACCTCGTCGCGGCGTGGTCGCAAGCATCGGGTGCTGCGATCGTGCGCGCTGCGGACTTGGACTCGAGTTTTGTCGAACGGTTGGTCCCCGCTCTGGCGGTGGCTGTGGAGGATGTGGACTCTACGGCGAGCAGTGACCACGAAGCGGCGTTGTTCGCGCTCTTCAATCGCAACGAACCGCTTCTCCTGTCCGGCCGCGAACCGCCGGCGCGTTGGCCGGCCGCGCTTCCGGACCTCAAGTCTCGTTTTGGGGCACTTCTCGCCTTCTCGTTGTGGCAGCCCGACGATGCACTTTTGGCTGCCCTGACACGCAAATTGTTCACGGACCGGCAACTCGCCGTGCCCGATACTGTGGTCATGCGCATCCTCCGCTCCGTCGAACGTTCCCCCGCCGCGATCCGCGCCTTCGTGGCCAGCGCCGACGCCCGCGCTTTGGCCGAAAAAAGGCCGATTACCGCGGCTTTGGTGGGCGAAATGCTGACGGGCGAAGGGGAGGCTTTGTCATGACAGAGTCGTGCCGTTTGGCTACCCTCAAGCCCTCCCAAGCGGCCCGTTCCTGATGTCCAACCCCATCGCTTCAACCCACGTCGACGAACTGGTTGCCGAGGTCCAGCCGCCGATTGACCCCACCTCGCCGGAGCGATTCGTCAACCGTGAGCTTTCCTGGCTCGGCTTCAACCGTCGCGTGCTCGAGGAATCGCGCAACATGCGCCACCCGCTGCTCGAGCGTCTCCGGTTCTTGTCGATTTCGGCGTCCAACTTGGATGAATTCTTCATGGTCCGCATTGCGGGCCTCAAGGGCATGGTCAATGCCGGCGTCAACACGCTCAGCGACGATGGCCTGACGCCGGCGCAGCAATTGGTGCAGGTCGATCGCATGGCGAGCGAGCTGATCGCCGACCAGCAGATCGTCTGGACCAGCATGTGCGGCGAACTGCGCGATGCCGGGATCGCCGTCGTCGAGCCTGGTGATTTGCTGGCGAGCGATCGGGCCTGGCTCGAAGCCCATTTCCGCGAACAAGTCTTTCCCGTTCTGACCCCGCTCGCGATCGATCCGGCGCATCCTTTCCCGTTCATTCCCAATCTCGGCTTCACACTGGCGCTGCGCCTGGTGCGCGCCAAGGACGGCAAGATCGTCACCGCGCTCGTTCCGATTCCGCCGCAACTGCAGCGCTTCATCCGTCTGCCCGACAGCGGCAAGGTCGTGCGCTTCTTGCCGCTCGAGAAGATCGTCACGATCTTTCTCGACCAGCTCTTTCCCGGTCACGAGGTTTCCGGTTCCGGCGTCTTTCGTATCCTTCGCGACAGCGACGTGGAAGTCGAAGAAGAAGCCGAAGACTTGATGCTGCTGTTCGAGACGCTGCTTAAGCGCCGGCGCCGCGGTTCCGTCATCCACATGAAATGCTCGAGCTCGATGCCAGACGATCTGCGCGCGTTCATCGCCGATCAGCTCGATCTCGACCAGCAGGACCTCGTCATCATCGATCACATGCTGGGTCTCTCCGACCTCGACAAGCTGATCCTCGACGAGCGCCGCGACCTGCAGTTCAAGCCGTACGTCGCGCGCTTTCCCGAACGCATCCGCGATCACGGCGGCGATTGCTTTGCCGCTATCCGCGAGAAGGACATCATCGTCCACCATCCCTTCGAGAGCTTCGACGCGGTGGTGCAGTTCGTGCGCCAGGCAGCGGCCGATCCCAACGTCGTCGCCATCAAGCAGACGCTCTATCGCACCAGCAGCGACAGTCCGATCGTCTCGGCACTGATCGAGGCGGCGGAATCCGGGAAATCCGTCACAGCATTGGTCGAGCTCAAGGCGCGCTTCGACGAGGCGGCCAACATCAAATGGGCGCGCGATCTCGAGCGCGCCGGCGTACAAGTCGTCTACGGCTTCATCGAGCTCAAGACCCACGCCAAGGTCAGCCTGGTCGCGCGCCGCGAGGGCGGACAGCTGCACACTTATGTCCACTTCGGAACCGGCAACTATCATCCCACGACGGCGCGCATCTACACCGACCTGTCGCTGTTCAGCGCCGATCCGGCGCTCGGCCGCGATGCGGCGCTCCTCTTCAACTACATCACCGGCTATGCCGAGCCGGCGGCGCTCGAGAAGATCGCGGTCTCGCCCTTGACGATGCGCGGCCATCTGATCGATGCGATCCAGCACGAGATGGTGCACGCCAAGGCCGGCAAACCTGCCGCGATCTGGATCAAACTCAATTCGCTGGTCGATCCGCACATGATCGACGCGCTTTATCGCGCCAGCCAGGTGGGCGTGCGCATCGAACTCGTGGTGCGCGGCATCTGCTGCCTGAAGCCGGGCGTTCCCGGTCTCTCCGACAACATCAGGGTCAAGAGCATCATCGGGCGCTTCCTGGAGCATGGCCGCATCGTCTGCTTCGGCAACGGTCATGGCCTGCCGTCGCCCCAATCCAGGGTCTACATCTCCTCGGCCGACTGGATGCCGCGCAACCTGGACCGTCGCGTCGAAGCGTTGGTTCCAATCGAGAATCCGACCGTCCATCAACAGGTTCAGGACCAGATCATGGTGGCACTGCTCAAGGATCAGGCGCAAAGCTGGCATATGGCGGCAGATGGAACTTACGCGCGCGATGCCGAGGCCTCGTCTGCCGACGCGTTTTCGGCGCATACTTACTTCATGACGAATCCCTCGCTTTCCGGCCGCGGCCGCGCGCTCAAGATGCAGCAGCAGCGACCGGTGGCTGTGGTTGCCCGGCGGACCTGAATGAGCGGCACGCAATCCCCCGCGACGGATGTTCGAACTCCGTCGACGACGCGTCCGCGTCCGAAACCGCGCGGGCCGTTGGCGGTCGTCGATGTCGGCTCGAACTCGGTGCGTCTGGTGATCTACGAAGCGGAGGTTCGCGCCGCCGCCACGCTGCATAACGAGAAATCGATCTGCGGCATCGGCCGCGACATGGTGACGACCGGCCGACTGCACAGCGAAGGCTGCGCCATGGCGCTGGAAGCTCTGGCGCGCTTCAAAATGCTGGCCGACGGCTTGCACGCAACCGTGCGCGAAGCGGTCGCGACGGCAGCGGCGCGCGATGCGTCCAACGGCGCCGAATTCGTCCGCCGCGCCGAGGCGGCCTGGGGTGCACCGGTGCGCGTTCTCTCCGGCGAAGACGAAGCGCGCATCGCCGCCGAGGGCGTCATTGCGGGCATTCCGAACGCCGACGGGCTCGTCGCCGATCTCGGCGGCGGCAGTCTCGACATGGTGGGAGTTCGCGGCGGCAAAATCGGCGATGCGATCTCGCTGCCGATCGGTCCGTTGCGTCTGATGGACGCCTCGAAGGAAGATGCGGACAAGGCGCGCAAAATCGTCGACGAAGGCCTCTCCACCTTCGACTGGCGCGGCATGAACAACCGCACCCTCTACGCGGTCGGCGGAATCTGGCGCAGCTTCGCGCGCGTCGACATGGAAGCGATCGAATATCCGCTGCATGTGCTGCAGGAATATGAGATCCCGCGCAATCGCGCGCTCAAGCTCTGCAAGGTGCTGTCGGGCTTGTCGCGCAAATCGGTCGAGAAGATGAAAGTCGTCTCCCGGCGACGTGCGGAGTCGCTCCCCTACGGCGCGATCGTGCTCGAGCGCGTGCTGCAGGCCTGCGATCTCAAGTCGGTGACCGTCTCGGCTTACGGTCTGCGCGAGGGCTTGCTCTATGCGCGGCTGCCGGCAGACGAGCGCGCGCTCGATCCGCTCCTTGAATTCGCCGAAGGCATGAACATGCGCGAGGCGCGCGCACCGGCCCATGCAGCGGAGATGTTCGACTGGATGACGCCGCTCTTTCCCGACGAAATCGCGGAGAGCCGCCGCATCCGCCGCGCCGTCTGCCTCTTCTCCGACATCGCCTGGCGTCGTCATCCCGACGATCGCGCGCTCGGCGTCTTCAACCAGGTTCTGACAGCGCCGTTCGCCGGCGCCGATCATCGCGTTCGCGCGCTTATCGCCACATCCGTCTTTCACCGCCATACCGGCGACGAAGACTTCCCGCGCGAAATCGCGCAAGCCGAACTGCTCAATTCCGACGACGAGGCGCTCTCGCTGCGCATGGGACTTGCCTGCCGGCTCGCGTTCGCGCTTTCGGGATCGTCCGTCGGCATGCTCTCGCGCTACACGTTGCGCGTGACGCCGGCCAAAGTCGTGCTCGATGTGCCGCGCCGCGACGAAGCGATCGCGGGCGAACCGGTGCAGAAGCGGTTGGGTGCGCTGGCGGCGGCCTTCGGACGCAAAGGTGAAATCCTGATCGGCTGATTTACCTGAGATAACCGTGCTTTTTCGCACGCCGTCTTGCGTTTTCGGCCCCGAAAGGTCTTTAACAAGCACGGTTTCGCCCGTTCAACGGGGGAGAAGGAGAGTTTCATGGGTGGCCTCAGCATTTGGCACATTCTGATTTTGGCGGTCGTCGTGCTTCTGTTGTTCGGCGGACGCGGCAAGATCTCGGATCTGATGGGCGACGTGGCAAAAGGCATCAAGAGCTTTCGCCAGGGCTTGAACGATCCCGAGGACGCCAAGACGATTCCCGGTTCGACCACTCCGCCACCGCCGCCGGCCCCCAACAAGGACCAGACCACCGTCGGGCGGTAGTGAATGCTCGATTTCAGCTGGAGCCACATCCTCATCTTGCTGATCGTCGCCCTCGTCGTGGTGGGGCCGAAGGATTTGCCGCGCTTGATGCGCATCGTCGGCCAATGGATGGCGAAGGCGCGGCGCATGGCCGACGAATTCCGCAAGAGTTTCGACGACATGGCGCGGCAGTCGGAGCTGGATGAGCTGCGCAAGGAGATCGAGAACTTGCGCGCCGAGCGGCCTCTCGCCGGCATCGAGCATGATCTGCACCAGTCGATCGTTCCCGACGAGATGAAATCGGCGCCGAGTATTATCGAGACCGAGACCGCGCCGCCGGAAGTTCATGCTGAGCCACAAGCGGAGAGTGAACCGGCGGGCGAACCCGTTGCCGCCGACGGTTTCAAGCCGTCGCCGCCATGAACAAGCCGAGCGAAGAAGACGAAGCGGCGATCGACGCGACCAAGGCGCCGCTGATGGATCACCTGATCGAGCTTCGCCGCCGGCTCGTCTGGTCCATCGCCGCCTTCATCGTCTGCTTCGTCGTCTGCTTCTTTTTCGCCAAACCCATCTACGCTTTCCTGACCGAGCCGCTCGCCGCCGCGCTCAAGAGCGAACCCAGCCGCCACATGATCGCGACCGGGCTGACCGAGACATTCTTCGTCTATGTCAAGGTCGGGATGTTCGCCGGTCTGTGTCTTTCTTTTCCCTTCATCGCCACGCAGCTCTGGATGTTCATTGCGCCCGGCCTCTATCGCCACGAGCGCAACGCCTTCCTGCCGTTCCTCGCCGCGACGCCCTTCATGTTCGCGCTCGGCTTCGTCTTCGTGTTCTACGTCATGCTGCCCAACGCCATCCGCTTCTTCGTCAGCTTCGACACGCTCGGCGGGCCCAACACGCTCGGCATCGAGTTGCAGGCGCGCGTCAGCGAATATCTCGACTTCGTCATGACGCTGATCTTCGCGTTCGGCTTGTGTTTTCAGCTTCCGGTGTTGTTGGCGCTGCTCGGGCGCGTCGGCATCGTTACGTCGGCGCAGCTGCGCTCGGTCCGCCGCTACGCCATCGTCGGCATGACGGCCCTTGCGGCTCTGCTCACGCCACCCGACATCTTCTCGATGCTGAGCCTGCTCATTCCACTCGTCGCTCTGTACGAAGTCTCGGTGTTGCTCGTCTGGCTGATCGAACGCGACCGCACGAAGAAGGAAGCGGCGGCGACATAAGATTCTGTCGCGCGTTCACCCAAATTGTCATGGCCCGCGACTGCGGGCCACCCAGTTTGGGGACACGCTGCTTTTTTCAGAATCGAGACTGAAGCCTCTTCTCTCTCTCGCGCCCCATGTCACCTGGGTGGCCCGCACTCCGGCGGGCCATGACAGGGAGCTGGCGCTTTTGACGCCTTCGCCCGTCCCATGCCATTACCCGCGGGCGGCGGAGCGGCGCATATGCACGACATCAAGACGATCAGGGATGAACCAGAGACTTTCACCGCGGGGTTGAAGCGCCGCGGCATCGCCGCAGCGTCCCAACTCACGTCAAAGCTTTTGGCACGCGACAAGGAGTTGCGCGATCTCCTCACGCGCCTGCAACAGGCACAAGCGCGACGCAACGAAGCGTCGAAACTGATCGGCCAGGCTAAAGCGAAGAAGAACGAGACTGAGGCCGCTGCGCTGCTCAAGGAAGTCGCGGGCCTGAAAGACGAGATTCAAGTTGGCGAACAAAAGGAACGCGAGCTCACCGAAGTGCTGAAGAGCGAGCTCGCCGGCATCCCGAACATCCCCGCGTCGGACGTACCCGATGGCGCGAGTGAAGACGAGAACAAGCCGGTTCCAGCACGCGCCTTCGGCCGTGCACCCGGAATGAACGCGCCCAAAGATCACGTCACCCTCGGCGAAGCGCTCGGCATGTTGGATTTCGAGCGTGCCGTGAAGATTTCGGGAAGTCGCTTCGTTTATCTCAAGGGCGAGCTCGCGAGGCTCAGCCGCGCGCTGGCGTCGTTCATGCTCGACAGTCATACGGCGAAATTCGGCTACCTCGAGGTGGTGCCGCCCCTACTGGTGCGCGACGAGGCCGCCTTCGGGACCGGACAGCTCCCGAAGTTCGAAGCCGATTTGTTTCAGACCTTCAAGGCCGAGGAAAAGCAAAATCGTCTTTGGCTGATCCCGACCGCCGAAGTGTCGCTGACGAATTACGTCAACGGCGAAATTCTCGCCGAAGCCGAGCTGCCGCTGCGCTTCACCGCGTTCACGCCGTGCTTCCGCGCCGAAGCCGGTGCCGCGGGCAAGGACACGCGCGGCATGATCCGCATGCATCAGTTCGACAAGGTCGAGCTCGTCTCGATCACGACGCCGGAACAGTCCAACGCCGAACATGAGCGCATGACCGACGCGGCGCAGGAAATCCTGAAGCGTCTCGAGCTCAATCATCGCGTCGTGACGCTTTGCACCGGCGACATGGGATTCGCGGCGCGCAAGACCTATGACATCGAAGTCTGGCTGCCGGGCCAGAATCGCTTCCGTGAGATTTCATCCTGCTCGAACTGCGGCGACTTCCAGGCGCGGCGCATGAACACGCGCTATCGCGGCGGCGACGGCAAGGTCAAAGGTATGGTGCACACGCTGAACGGTTCGGGTTTGGCGATCGGCCGCACCATCGTCGCGATCATGGAGAACTACCAGCAGCCGGATGGTTCGATCGCAGTCCCCGATGCGCTCAGGCCGTACATGAATGGCCTCGAGAAAATTACGAAATAAATCTGAGTCCCGCCTCTTGAATCGGAACGAGCCAAGACTACTTTCCTATGCTTGCGAATGAGTGCGAACGGAGGAAAAGGAACTGCACAGAGCAAAAAAATTCGCGGCACAATTATGTTGTCGAAGCATCGGAGTAAATGAAATCGCTTACCTCTGAGATGGACAAGTCTTATCCAGCAACAAAGTGGAGATCGATCAATCGCTTGACGCCAATTTCGACGAATTGAATGTCAAAAAAGCAAGAAAAAATGGCACTCGGAAACGGCAGGACGAATTGATCCGAAAAAATTGCAAGATTTTTGGCAACGACGCCCGAAGATGAGAAGTCGGAGTCCTTACGACGTACGGAGAAAAGTGGCGGCATGCGCATCCTGGTGACGAACGATGACGGCATTCATGCGCCGGGGCTGGCCGCCGCGGAGAAAATCGCGCGCGCTTTGAGTGACGATGTTTGGGTCGTCGCGCCCGAAACCGAACAGTCCGGCGCCTCGCATTCGCTGACCCTGACGTTGCCGTTGCGCCTGCGCCAAATCGAGCCGAAGCGTTTTGCCGTCACCGGCACGCCGACCGACTGCGTCATGATGGCGTGCGCACATGTGATGAAGGATGCGCCGCCGACGCTTCTTCTCTCCGGTGTCAATCGTGGTTCCAACATCGCCGATGACGTCACCTATTCGGGCACCATCGCCGGTGCGATGGAAGGTTGTGCACTCGGCATTCCTTCGATCGCGCTCAGCCAATCCTATGGTTGGACGGAAGGTGCGGAGATCCAGTGGACGTGCGGCGAAGTTCAGGGGCCGCCACTGATCCGCAAACTGGTGGAGATGGGTTGGCCCGAGGATGTTCTGATGAACATCAACTTTCCCGATGCGGCGCCTGGCGAAGTGAAGGGCATCGACATCGCTTCGCAAGGCAAACGCGATCTTCAGACGGCCGCACTCGAACGGCGCATCGATGCGCGCGGCAATCCCTATTTCTGGATCGGCTTCAAGCGGGTTCGTTCGAATCCGCCGGAAGGCACCGACCTGCATGCGATCTATGCCAAGCGCATCGCGGTGACGCCGCTGCATCTGAATCTCACCGAATTCGAAGTGCTGCAAAAGATGAAACAGAAGCTCGGCAAGATCTCCCTGGCGTGATGGCGATGGAGCAGGATCCGCGCCAGGAACAACTGATCAAGGAACTGCGCCGCCAAGGCGTCAAGGACGAACGTGTTCTTGCGTCAATCGCGAACACGCCGCGCGAAGTGTTCGTGGATGCGCCGTTCGCCGACAGCGCCTATCACAACAGCGCGCTGCCGATCGCCTGCGGCCAGACGATCAGCCAACCGTTCGTCGTCGCCTACATGACGGAGCACCTCGACGTCGACGAAAACATGCGCGTGCTCGAGATCGGAACCGGCTCCGGCTATCAGGCAGCCGTGCTTAGTCCGCTTTGCCGGCGCGTCTACACGATCGAGCGACACCGCCCGCTCCTCGACACGGCCCGGGAGCGGTTCGCCGCGCTCAAGCTCGAGAATGTTGTGACAAAGCATGGCGATGGTTTCGCCGGCTGGCCGGAACAGGCGCCTTTCGACCGGATCCTACTTTCTTGTGCAGTGCAGCAAGTTCCGCAAGTCCTTGTGGATCAACTCAAATTGGGGGGTATATTGATTGCGCCGGTGGGCACTGTCCCGAAATCGGACGGGTTCGGCATCTTGGAAAGTATTTCTCAACGATTAACCAAGATGATCCGAAATGAGACGGGGGTGACCGAAGAGGTCCTGATCCCTGTCGTGTTCGTCCCGATGGTGTCGGGCTTACCGGGAGGGGGCGCGTAAGCAATGGTTTGGAACATGGAACTCGGTCGCGCCGCGACGCTTCTTGCGGCTCTTATTATCGCGGGAATGTTTCTCGCCGGCTGCGTCGAGGATTCGCCGCGGACCTATCTCGACTGGGGACCGGTCCGCGACAGCGCTCTCAATACGCGCGAAAGCACCACTGCGCCGTCACGTCTGACAACGCCGAGCGCGCCGGAACAAACCGCGTCGCTGTACACGCCTGCGCCTCGCGCCAAGCCCGCTTGGTACACTGCGAGCAACTTGCCCGCGCCGACATCTACCACCGCGCCGATCGCCACCGTGCAGCCCGCGCTCGCCAATGGCACCACACCGACGTTCGTCTGGCCGCTGACGGGTCGCGTGATCTCCGACTTCGGAACCGAGAGCAATGGCGAACGCAATGATGGCATCAATATCGCAGCGCAGCCTGGAACGCCGATCCGCGCCGCGGCGTCCGGCACAGTCAGTTACGCCGGCAACGAATTGCGCGGCTATGGCAATTTGATCCTGATCAAGCATGACGATGGTTACGTAACGGCGTACGCGCATGCCGAGCGTATCACGGTCCAGCGCGGCGACACTGTGACGAAGGGACAGATCATCGCTTATGCCGGCAGCACCGGTGATGTCACGAGCCCGCAGCTGCACTTCGAGATCCGTCACGGCGTTCAGCCGGTCAATCCGCGCTCGCTGCTCGTGGCATCGAACGGTTAGTCGAGCGTCTTTCCGAGTTCGCCACCGAGATCCTGAATGAACTGCCAGGCGACGCGGCCCGAGCGCGCGCCACGACCTGCGGCCCAAGCCAACGCGCGGCTTTGCAGTTCGCTCTTTTCGAGTCTCAATCCATAATGCGCGGTATAGCCTTCGATCATCGCGAGATATTCGTCCTGGCCGCAATTGTGAAAGCCGAGCCAGAGTCCGAAGCGATCGGAGAGCGAGACCTTCTCCTCGACCGCCTCTGACGGATTGATCGCCGTCGAACGCTCGTTCTCCATCATGTCGCGCGGCATCAGATGACGGCGGTTCGACGTTGCGTAGAAGAGGACATTCTCCGGCCGGCCTTCGAGCCCGCCTTCGAGCGCCGCCTTCAACGACTTGTAGCTCGTATCCTCTTTGTCGAAGGAGAGATCGTCGCAATAGAGCAGATAGCGGCGCGCGTCTGTGCGCAGGACGCGCAGCAGCAGGGGCAGGCTGGTGATTTCCTCGCGGTGGATTTCGACCAGCACGATGCGGCTTTTGCCCTTGCGCGCGCGGTTCACTTCGCCGTGCACCGCCTTCACGAGAGAGCTCTTGCCCATGCCGCGCGCGCCCCAGAGCAAGGCGTTGTTGGCGGGAAGGGCGTCGGCGAAGCGCCTGGTGTTCTCGAGCAGCGTGTCGCGCGCGGCATCGATCCCCTTGAGCAACGAGAGCGGCACGCTCGCGATTTTGTCGACTGCAAGAAGCCCGCCATGCGCAGGCTCCCAGACAAAGGCGTCGCCTGACGATGGCGCAACCGACGACAAGGCGCCCGGCGCAAGCCGCTCGAGCGCCGCCGCGATACGGCGAAGCAGGCCGCCATCAGTGTCGATCGGTTTGTTTCCCCGCATGGTCGCCATTAGCTAAGCCCTTGTTTTCCCATAGTTGCAATGGAGAGCGGCGCGGCTATATTCCGAGCGTTCCGGCGCGCTCCCGGCCCATCCTTCGCCAAGCGGACACCTAATGGATTCGTCGACACTCATACAGTTCGCGCCGCTGATCTTCATCTTCGGGATCATGTATTTTCTTCTGATGCGTCCGCAACAGCAGCAGCAGAAAGCGCTCCGTTTGGCCATCGACAATCTTCGCCGGGGCGATACGGTGGTTACGGCAGGCGGCGTGATCGGTCGTGTGACCAAGGCACCGACGAAGGAAGACAACGAAGTGACTGTCGAAATCGCCGACAACGTCCAGGTCAAGGTGGTCAAGAGCACGCTCAGTCAGGTGCGCGCCAAGAGCCAGCCTGTCGACACCAAAGCAGACAAGAGCTGAGCGGCGATGCTGCAAGTTTCGACTTGGACTCGGCTTGCTGTCGGCCTCATCCTGCTCGCGGGCCTTTTGATCGCCATTCCCAATGCGCTGCCCGACAATGTTCGCGCCGCGTTTCCGCGCTGGTTGCCGAGCCAGACGGTCACTCTCGGACTCGACCTGCAGGGCGGCTCGTATTTGCTTCTCGAAGTCGAGCTCGAAGCCGTGCAAAAGGACAAGCTCGAGTCCCTGATGAGCGATGCCCGCCGCGCGTTGCGTAAGGCTCACATTCTCTACGACAATATCGGCATCACTACGGATGCATTTTCCGTCGAGATCAAGGATCCGGCGCAGCGCGATGACGCGCGGACACTGATTCAAGCCCTCAATCCCACAATGGGCTCCGGCGTGCTCGGTGTCAGCGGCCGTGCCTACGAGTTCTCCGACAACGGCCGCGGCACGTTCACAATGAAGATTTCCGAGCAGTACAAGTCGCAGACGCGCGCGGAAATCGTGAACCAGTCGATCGAAGTCGTGCGCCGGCGCATCGACCAAATGGGGACCCGCGAGCCGACGATCGAGCGGCAGGGCGATGATCGGATCCTCGTCCAGGTTCCCGGCCTGAAGGATCCGGAGCACCTGAAGCGCACGCTCGGCAAAACCGCGAAGATGACATTCCAGCTTGTCGACGAAGCCGCCGATCGCGGCGGGGCCGCGCAGCGGGGCGTGGCGCCGATCGGCGACGAGATTCTTCCCATTCAGAACAAGGATCCCAAGGCTATCCCGCAGATGATCGTCGTCGAGAAGCGGGTGATGGTGGCGGGCGATCGACTCGTTGACGCCAGCGCGGGATTCGACTCGCGCACCGGCGAGCCGACCGTGAACTTCCGCTTCGACAGCGTCGGCGCTCGCGAGTTCGGCGACGTCACCAAGTCCTTTCCCGGCGGCACGCAGCGCTTTGCGATCGTGCTGGACAAGCAGGTGATCTCCGCACCGGTGATCAACGAGCCGATCCTGGGCGGGTCGGGACAGATATCAGGATCGTTTACCGCGGAATCGGCGAACGATCTGGCCATCCTCTTGCGTGCCGGCGCGTTGCCCGCTCCGCTCAAGGTGATCGAAGAGCGCACGGTTGGTGCCGAGTTGGGAGCCGACTCGGTCAAGGCCGGACGTTATTCGGCACTCGCGGGCCTGTTGCTCGTCGCACTGTTCATGATTGCGCGCTATGGCCTCTTCGGCCTCTTCGCGGACATCGCCCTGACGCTGAACGTTATCCTCTTGCTCGCAGTCCTGACGTTGTTCGGCGCCACGCTGACCTTGCCGGGCATCGCCGGCATCGTGCTCACCATGGGCATGGCGGTGGATGCGAACGTCCTGATTTACGAGCGTATTCGTGAAGAACAGCGCAACGGTCGCAGCATGCTGGCGTCCATCGACCAGGGCTTTCGACGTGCCATGTCCACGATCATCGACGCCAACTCGACTCACGTCATCGCCGCGCTGATTCTGTTCCAGCTTGGTTCGGGACCGGTACGCGGGTTCGCCGTCACGCTAGGCGTCGGAATTATCACGTCGTTCTTCACGGCCGTCATGGTCACCCGCCTCATCGTCATCCTGTGGCTCAACATCCGGCGCCCGCGCAAACTGGCGATCTAGCGAAAAGGGCTGAAAAGGCCGGTGAATGCGGTAGAATAGCAGCGGACTTAGAATCACGGGAGGACGGGCATGGCAGCCTTTTTGGGAAATCTTCGTAACGTCGTGATCGCAGGCTTCGTGCTCGCGCTTGTCGTTCTGTTCATTCACGGCCAGCGCAGCGGCTGGGATATCGATGCCGAAACATTCGTCGCGTTCCTGATCCGCTGGGCACACATCATCTGCGGCGTCATGTGGATCGGACTCTTGTGGTACTTCAATTTCGTCGCGACGCCGACCATGCCGAAAATCCCCGATGAGCTGAAACCCGCGCTCGGCAGGTTCATCACGCCAGCCGCGCTCTTCTGGTTCCGCTGGGGCGCAATGGGCACGATCGTGTTCGGCATCCTCCTCGCTGGCATCAACAAATATCTCGTCCAGGCCTATACGTTGGATTTCGTCGATTCCAACGGCGCATTTTCCTCAACGACGTACCTGATCATCGGAATCGGCATGTGGCTGGGCACCATCATGTGGGCCAACGTTTGGTTCGTGATCTGGCCGAATCAGCAGAAGGCGTTGAACATCGGCAACCGCTATCCTGATTTGGCCGCTCCCGACAAAGCGGCCGCAGCGAGGACTGCGGGACAGGCCTCCCGAATCAACACGCTGCTCTCCATTCCCATGTTGTTTTGCATGGTGGCGGCAACGCACTGGCCATAAGCGCGCGGAAAAGGAAAAAGTACGGGAGCCGCCGGAGCGATCCGGCGGCTCTTTCGTTGGAAGGCGCATGAGCGACCCGCAAGAGACGATCGAAGAGACGGTCAAACGAGTTGATCCGGACCGCTACTTCTCGGCTTTGTTCGCCCCGGCGCTGTTGCGCCGTCATTTGTTGACGCTCTACGCCTTTAACCACGAGATCGCGCGTGTTGCCGAGACCGTGCGCCAGCCGATGATGGGCGAGATCAGGCTGGAATGGTGGCGCGAAACGCTGGAAAGCGCGCGTAGCGGGAGACCGCGCGACCATGCACTGGCCCGCGCTTTGTCTGAACTCTTCGCTGCGCATACACTGCCGACTGAATTGTTCGACGCCATTCTGAATGCACGCGCATTCGACGCGACTCCCGATCTGTTCGCCGATTGGTCGGAAGTCGGAGACTATTGCGATCAGACGAGCGGAAATCTCATGCGCCTCGCTGCGCACATTCTGGGCGGAGCCCAGGATGACCTCGCACGCGAAGGCGGAACCGCTTATGCCATCGCGGGCCTGATCCGCTCTCTGCGGTTTCACGCGGCGCGGCACAAGGTTTACCTGCCGCAAGATTTGCTTAGCGCCGTCGGACTGCTGCCGGATCAGATCATGGCAGGAAAATTCGATGCGAAAGTGAAAGCCGCGATCGCGCAAACAGTTCTGAAGGCGGACGAGCATTGTCGGGCCGCCCGGCTGCTCAAAACGCCGCGCGCTTTGCTGCCGGCGTTTCTTCCCGCAGCGCTCGTGCCGCTCTACCTTCGGCGAGCCAAGCGCCGCAGCTTCGACCCGCTGAAGCAATCCGGCGACGTCGCACAGCATAGAAAGCAGTTGGTCCTGCTGCGGGCCGCGTTGCGTCGCAGGCTTTGATCATTCAGCTGCGGCGCGCGAAGTCTGAAGCCAGGTTCTGAGGTCCTGCATGGCGCGATGAGCTTGCGCGCGCTTGCGGTCCTTGCCGCGCGTATGCGCCGGCGGCTCAGGAAAAAGCCCGAAATTCACGTTCATCGGCTGGAATGTCTTCGCGTCCGCTCCGTCCGTGATGTGGGTGAGAAGCGCGCCGAATGCCGTGGTAGGCGGAGGTGTTTCGGCGCTCAGACCAAGAATATCCACGGCCGCAAATCGCCCGGCGAGGAGGCCAATGGCGGCGCTCTCGACATAGCCTTCCACGCCGGTCATCTGGCCGGCGAACCGTAGGTTTGGTCGGAGCTTGAGACGCAGCTGCTTGTCCAGGAGGCGCGGCGAATTGATGAAGGTGTTGCGATGCAGGCCGCCGAGCCGCGCGAACGTCGCGTTAGCGAGGCCAGGAATCATCTGGAAAATCCGCGTCTGTTCGCCATGCTTCAATTTCGTCTGGAAGCCGACCATGTTCCACAGCGTGCCCAACTTGTTGTCCTGACGCAGCTGCACGACGGCATGCGGTCGTTGCGCATGTCGCGGGTCATGGAGTCCAACGGGCTTCAGTGGCCCGAAACGCAGAGTTTCAGGACCTCGTGCAGCCATCACTTCAATCGGCAGGCAGCCTTCGAAGTAGGGCGTCGACTTTTCCCATTCCTTGAATTCGGTTTTCTCGCCGGACAACAGCGCCGCTACGAACGCTTCGTATTCCGCGGTGTTCATCGGGCAGTTGATGTAGTCGGCGCCGTCGCCCTTGTCGTAGCGCGACTGCATCCAGCAGACATCGAAGTCGATCGAGTCCCGGTAGACGATCGGGGCGATGGCGTCGAAGAAGGCGAGGGATTCCTCGCCCGTCAGGCCGCGAATGCCATCTGCCAGAGCAGGCGAGGTGAGGGGGCCAGTCGCGACAATGGTCGTGCGCCAGTCCGGCGGCGGAAGGCCGGCGATCTCCTCGCGCACGATCGTGATGTTGGGATGGCTCTGCAGCGTTCGGGTGACCTCGGCCGAGAAGGGCCCGCGATCGACAGCCAAGGCGCCGCCTGCCGGCAGGCGATGCCGGTCGGCTGTCCGCATGATGAGCGACCCCGCGTCGCGCATCTCCGCATGCAGCAGGCCGACGGCGTTGTTCTCCCAATCGTCGGAGCGGAAGGAATTGGAGCAGACGAGTTCGGCCAAACTGTCCGTGACATGCGCGTCGGTCCCACGAATGGGCCGCATCTCGTGCAGCACGACGCGTACCCCGGCCTGGGCCGCCTGGAAAGCGGCCTCGCTTCCGGCAAGGCCTCCGCCAATCACATGGAGTTCAGTCATCAGCTTTGGATAGCACGAAGGAGGTGAGAATGGCTTCTTCAATCGATTGTGGTCGCTCCGATACAACAGTTTGATTTGGCAAAATAATTGTCTAGGTCGACTATCTTGACATCAAAGCATCAAATGATTGATGCTTTGATGTATGAGGACCACCCTTACCATCGATGACGACAATGCCGCCAGGCTGGAGCGCATGCGCAAGGAACGCGACCTCAGCCTAAAGGAGGTCGTTAACGAGGCCCTCCGGTTGGGTTTGAACGAAATGGCCCAGCCAGCGACGAAGAGTCGGCCGTTCCAGACGCGAGCGGTGAATTTGGGGCCACTGCTCTTTCCGACGGTCAAAGAAGCCCTTCGCGTCCTTGACGAAGACTTCGATCGCAAGAAACTGGGGCTTGAATGATCCTGATTGACGCAAATCTGCTGATTTATGCCAGCGATTCATCGCTAACTCAGCATGAGCGCACACGTTCTTGGCTCGACGAACAGCTTTCCGGCACTGCCCCGGTCGGATTGCCATGGCAGAGTCTTCTCGCCTATGCACGAATAACGACAGATCCCAGGTCGATTTCTCGCCCGCAGAAAATGTCGGACGCCTGGACCCAGGTGCGGGAGTGGCTCGCGTGCGAGCCAGCCTGGACTCCGGAACCCTCAGACCGGCACAGCGAGACGATGCGCCAACTTTGTGAGACAGCCGATGTTTTTGGCGATCTTGTACCGAATGCGCATTTGGCGGCACTCGCCCTGAACCACGGGCTGACGTTATGTAGTAACGACTCCAACTTCGCGCGCTTTCCAACGCTACGCTGGTTCAATCCGCTCGCCGTCTGAATTCAGTTCCAGAGCGGCGGCTTGCGCTCGATCCACGGGCGCGCCCGTTCGAGCTGAGCGGCCAAGCGGAAGAGCGTCGCCTCGTCGCCATAACGGCCGGTGAACATCATGCCGATGGGGAGCTTGTCCTTCGACATGCCGAGGGGCAACGACATCGACGGTTGCCCGGTGATGTTGAAAGGCGGCGTGTAGCCGAAAACGCGGCTTTGCCGGCGGTTGAATTCGCGCGCCTGAACATTCGACGGATCGAGAAAGCCGATTTCCGGCGGCGGCGTGATCGTCACCGGCGACAGCAGCACGTCGAATTCGCGCCACAGTGCCAAAATCTGCCGACTAATCTGGCGTAGAGTCTGCAGTCCCCAGCCCAAATCCTTGGGCGTGATGTTCTTCGCTGCGCGATAACCCGCCAGGGCCAGCCATTCCAGAGTCGTTTCGTCGAGAGGGCGCTTAAGTTCCTCCGACCACTCTTCGAGCGAAGCCACCTGCATGGCGCCCGAAACCCTTCCTTGCGCGCGATACATCTTGCGCCAATCGATCGGCAGCGACTTTTTCTCGATCATGATGTGACCGAGTTCGCCGAGAAGCTTGACCGTGTTGTCGAATGTCGCCTGAACGTCGGGATGGAGCGGTGTGTTGCTCGGATTCTCGGAACAGAATGCGATGCGCAAACGTCCCGGCGATGTCTCGATCTCTTCGACGTAGGGCCGCGCCTTGGTGAGCGGCGCATAGGGCGCGTCGTCTTCCGGTGTGCCGGTCCAGTCCAGCATCGCGGCGCTGTCGCGCACGGTTCGCGTGAGCACATGATCGTTGACGAAGCCGTGGGCGCGTTTGCCGTCGTCAGGCCCGCCGGGGTTGCGATAGAGCGTCGGTTTCATGCCGACCAATCCGCATTGCGCTGACGGGATGCGAATGGAACCGAGACCGTCCGAACCATGCGCCAGCGGCACCATGCCGGAGGCGACAGCCGCAGCAGCGCCGCCCGACGAGCCGCCCGAACTGTGATTGGGATTCCACGGATTGCGGCAATGGCCGAGATGGCGTCCTTCCGTCGTTCCTGGAATGCCGAATTCCGGCGTATTGGTCTTTCCGACCAGCACGACGCCGGCGCTGCGATAGCGCCGCGTCAGCTCGCAATCGAAATTGGTCACATAGCCATTGAGCAGCGCACTGCCGTTCGTCATCGGCCAACCTTTGACCGGCAATTCAATGTCCTTGATCAGGAACGGCACGCCTTTGAAGGGACCGTCAGGCAGTTTTTCTTTCGCGGTCTGCTTAGCCTCGTCATAGGCCTTGTAGACGACAGCGTTGAGCTTGGGATTGTGACGCTCGATCCGCACGATGGCTTCCTCGAGGAGTTCAAGCGGCGTGACTTCTCCGCGTCGAACGAGATGCGCGAGTCCGAGGCCGTCATAGTCTGCGTATTCAGCGAATGCCATTGCTCAGATCCTTATGTTGTCATAGCGGTCTAACCATGGTGCCGCCTTTTCCAGTTCCGCAGCAAGCTTGAGCAAAGTCATCTCGTCGCCGCTGCGCGCGGTGAACTGCACACCCAGGGGAAGACCGTCCTTGCTCCAGTTGAGCGGCAGGTTGATGCCGGGCGTTCCCGCGCAGTTCTGCATCGAAGTGAAGGGCACATAGCCATAGTTGGGCATGAATCCCTTTTGCACATCGGTCTCGTCGATATCGATCGTGCCGAGTTTCATCGGCGGCCTGCCGAGCGTGGCGGTGAGCCAGACGTCGTACTTCTCATGCCAAGTAGCGAACTGTCTTCCAGCTGCTGTCATGACCTGGCGGGCGGCGATGAATTCGGCTGCGCCGACCCGTTTCCCCAATTCGTAGAGTCCGATCGTGAGACCTTCGACCACGTCCAGCGACGGTTTTATTCCGGTCTGCGCAGCTAGGGAGTCGAGCGTGAACGCGACATTGGCGCACCACACGGTCGAGAAGGCATTGATGAGCGCGCCGGCATCGATCGTCGGATCGGTCTCTTCAACAGTATGACCAAGGCCGGCGCAGAGTCTTGCTGTCTTGCGCACGGCTGCCGTCACTTCGGGATCGTGCTCTGTACCGTTCAGCATCTTGGTGCTGACCGCGATGCGAAGGCGCTTGGTCTTCCGCTTGATGCCTTCGAGATAGGAACCTTCCGCCGGCAACGCGAAGTAGGGATCGCCAGGATCCGGCGCGCTGGTGGCGTCGAGTGCAGCGGCCGTGTCGCGCACGCTCCTGGTCACGAAGCCATCGACCGAAAGGCCACCCGTCGCATCGGCAGCGCCTGGTCCCTGCGTGATGCGGCCGCGCGAAACTTTGAGTCCGACAAGGCCGCAGGCCGAGGCTGGAATACGGATAGAGCCGCCACCGTCGGTGGCATGCGCAATCGGGACGATCCCCGCGGCTACAGCCGCCGCGGAACCACCAGATGAACCGCCCGGCGAGTGCGTCAGATTCCACGGATTATGTGCGGGGCCGTACAGCTTCCCCTCTGTCGTCGGCAGAATGCCGAATTCGGGAACATTCGTTTTTCCGAACGGAATCAGTCCGGCATCCTTGCAGCGCGTGACCAACGTCGATTCAAACGGCGACGGCGTTGCCGGTACGTAGCGCGAGCCCGACCGGTTCGGCCAACCCTGAACGTTGGCACGCATGTCCTTGAGCAGCATTGGCACGCCAGCGAACGGACCTTTTTGCGTCTTCTTGCGCGCAGCGCTGCGCGCTTCGTCGTACGCCTTGAAGATGATCGCATTCAGCTTGGGGTTGAGCGCTTCGGCGCGCGCGATCGCTTCGTCCATCACTTCGCGGGCAGATACTTTCTTCTTCGCGATCGCCTGCGCGAGGCCGAGCGCATCGAACCTGCCATATTCGCGAAAGCCCATGTCTACACCCTTATCTTGGCGTAGCGATTGAACCACGGGTTCGATTTCTCGAGCTGAGCCGCTAATTTGAGCAGGGTCAGCTCGTCGCCGAATGGCGCGACAAACTGGGTTCCGATCGGAAGATTGTCCCTGTTCCAGTAGAGAGGAATGTTCATCGCCGGTTGGCCGGTGACGTTCTGCATCGCGGTGAAGGGAACATAGTCGATCTGAGGCTCAAAGGATTTCGTCAAGTCAGTGTTGTCGAAATCGAAGACGCCGTTCTTCTCCGGCGGGCGGCCGAGCGTGGGCGTGATCCAGACATCGTAGGTTTGATGAAAACGGCCCATCTCGCGCGATGCTCCGTTGAACAAGTCCTTGCCTTGAAGATATTCGCTCGCCGACACGTTCTTTCCGGCTACGTATAGGGCCCAAGTGAGGCCCTCGAACAACTCGCGCGACGGGGTTTGGCGCGTCAGTTTCGCGATCGCGTCGATGCCCGCAGCAAGCCCACCGCCCCAGAACGCCGTAAACGCGCCCATCAGTGAAGGCTGGTCGAGCGACGGGATGGCTTCTTCCACGATGTGGCCGAGCTTCTCGCAGGCCGTGGCTGCGGTTTTCGCCGCGGCAACGCAATCGGAGTGAAGCGGGCTTCCGTCGAGCTTCTTCAGTGTGACCGCGATGCGCAAGCGCTTGGGTTTGCTCTTGATGGCTTTGAGATAGGAGTCCGGGTGAGAGGGCTCCGCAAACGGATCGCCCGGCATGAAGCCGCGCACGGCATCCAACGTGGCGGCAGTATCGCGCACGCTGCGCGAGACGACGAGATCGTTCGCCAGACCGTCGAGCGCCGCACCGAAATCCGGCCCGTGACTGAGCCGGCCTCGAGACGGTTTCAGTCCGACGAGGCCGCATGCACCCGCCGGGATGCGGATGGAACCACCACCATCATTGGCGTGCGCCAGCGGAACGATGCCCGCCGCGACTGCCGCTGCCGAACCGCCGGACGAACCTCCGGTCGAGTGCGCGAGGTTCCATGGGTTCCGTGCAGCGCCGTACAACTTGGACTCGGTCGACGCGACGAGACCGAATTCGGGAACGTTGGTGACGCCGAAGAGGATCAGTCCCGATGCCTTGAACTTGGCGACAAGATAGCTGTCTCGCGGATGACGGGTGGCGGGAATGAAGCGCGACGCCTGGCGCGAAGGCAGACCTTGCGCGAACGCTGCGATGTCCTTCAGCAGGAAGGGAACCCCGGCAAAGGCGCCCTTGGCGAGTTTGCCCTTCGCCAGCTGCCGTGCGCGCTCGTAGTCTTTGAAGATGATGGCGTTCAGTTTGGGATTGAGCGCTTCGGCACGCGCAATCGCCTCATCCATCAGTTCCGCTGGTTTGATTTTTTTCTTCGCGACAAGAGCGGCCAAGCCAAGCCCGTCGAACGAGCCGTACTCCGAAAACGCCATCCCACACCCGCCATTTGTTGTGGCAGGACATTAGCCGAGCGGTCGCGAGCCTGTCACGAGATCGTATTCCCGCGGCACCGCAGCATTCGCAATGGCCCACGTTTGCCGCAGCGAAACGCGCCAAATAGGATCGTGGGGTTGTGGTGGGCGCGCGCCAAATGCCTATACCGTTCGAGCGCGCCTCGCCGCGTCCAGCAGATCGCCCGGGTTCTGGCATGGCTTCAATTGCTCTATGGTGGCGGTGACCTGCCTATCTACCGGCGCTGTCGCAACTGCTTTTCTTTTCCGGTAACGACGGGCCATTCGATGTTACAAAGGCTTCTTCATGAACAAGATACCCGTGGGCCAGACCATACGCTTCGCCTACGCATTTACCTTCGGTGAAATCGGCACCATCATCGGCTTGATCTGGATCCCGACCTTGGTCAACGCGGTCGCCACGTTTTTCGTCCTTCGTTCGTACTACGGCGCGCTGATCGACAGCTTCGAGAACAGCATACCGCCAAACGGCTCCGGATTGGGCTGGCCTCTGCTTCTCGCCTTTCTGACCATATTGCTGCTCGCGATGATCGCGGTCGCGGTGACGCAGCAGGCGATGGGTCTGCGCCAGGGGCCTGCGTTCGCGCGCGTCTCGCTCGGCAGTGCGGAGTGGCGCACCTTCGGTGGCTTCTTTGGTCTGTATATGCTGTTCGTACTTTCTATCGCCGTCTTTGCGATTCTTGTCGGCGCCGCTCGCAATGCGACCGGTAGCGCGGCTCTGTCCAATCCTGGTCTCAATGGACTGCTGGCTGGCGTCGTATTCCTGGCGGTACTGGCCGGCATCTGTATCGTCGCTTATCTGGTGGTCAGGCTCAGCTTTCTGCTCGTTCCTTCGGTCATAGATGGCGGCGAATTCGGTCTGTCGCGAAGCTGGCTGCTCACCAAGGGCAATGTCTGGCGGATAGCAGTCGTGGGTTTTGCCACGCTGGCGCCGATTTTCGTGATCCTGGGCATTGCGCAACTCATCCTACTTGGGCCGGGATACTTCGTTCCTGATCTGCAGCATGCCGGCGATGCGGCAGCGGGTAATCGCGGCATGGTGGAGAAGATGCGGCTGATGCGCGAAAACATGCCCATCCTGATTGGATTGAGCTTTGTGGTCTCGCCGCTGCTCTACGGGTTGATGTTCTCCGCATCGGCGTTTGCCTACCGATCGTTGTCTGGATCCGGCGCGTCAGCCACGCCATGACAGGATCTGAACGAGCCAGACCAGACAAGCGAACATGCGCAACGTCCGCCTGATCATCGTCCTCGCCGTCGTCTACATCGACATGCTGGGAATCGGGCTCGCCTATCCGATCCTTCCCAAACTCATCGAGCATTTCGAGCACGGCAACATTACGCACGCGTCCTACATGTTTGGTTTTCTCGCATCCGGATTCGCGCTGATGCAGTTTCTGTTCGCGCCGCTGATCGGTGCGGTATCGGACCGTTTTGGACGCAGACCAGTGATACTTCTTTCGCTCAGCGGAGCAGGCGTGGCCTATATGCTGATGGCCGCAGCGCCGGGACTTGCTTATCTCGCCGCCGCCAGGCTAGTCGCCGGCGCGATGGGCGGATCCTTTTCGACCGCCGGCGCGTACATCGCAGACATCACGCCGCCGGAGAAGCGCGCCCAAAGCTTCGGCCTGATCGGGGCAGCGTTCGGATTCGGATTCATCACCGGTCCGGTTGCAGGTGGTCTGCTCGGTGCCATCGATCTGCATTTGCCGTTTCTCATCGCTGGCTGTCTTTGTTTCGCCAATCTGACGTTCGCTTATTTTGCGCTGCCGGAATCGCTGAGTGTCGAAAATCACAAGCCGTTCTCGTTCCGGCACGCCAATCCCGTCGGCGCGCTGCGCGAGGTCGGCCGGTTCCCATCGGTCTACGGTCTGATGTCGGTGCTCGTGCTTGCAATGTTCGCCAATCGCGTCGCCGAACTGACTTGGGTTCTGTACACCGGCTATCGTTTTCACTGGGGACCGACCGAAATCGGAATCTCGTTGGCATTTGTCGGCGTTATCTTCGTGGTCGGTCAGGGTTGGTTCACGCGGATTCTGATTCCACGGCTCGGCGAACGACGCTCGATCGTGATCGGCCTCTCTGTCAGTATCGTCGTCAGTGTGCTTTATGGCTCGGTGACGCAGGGCTGGATGCTCTATTGCGTCATGCCAATGGCCATTGCGGGCTGGACCGTTGCTCAACCTGCCGTGCAAGGGCTGATGTCGCGCGCCGTTCCGCCAAACGAACAGGGTTTGCTTCAGGGCGCCGTTGCGAGCATGACGAGTCTGACCAGCATCGTGGGACCGCCCATCTGGACGGGGCTGTTCGGCTATTTCGTGAGTCCTTCCGCGCCGATCATCATTCCAGGCGCGGCATTTTATGTGTCGGCGTCCATCTTTTTCGTGGCGTTGATTGTCGCGATCATTTGGGAGGCCGGAACGCCCCAACCAGTCTTGGTGGCACCGCCGCGTGAGGCGTGAGGTTGGAAACGGCTATTCGGCCGCCTTCATCTTGCGTGCCGTCATTTTCTCGGATGAGCGGTTCTTGAACAATTTGCGCAGATAAATTCCCGTATAGCTGCGCGGATTCCTGGCCACGTCTTCCGGCGTCCCGGCGGCGATGATTTCACCGCCGCCGTCGCCGCCTTCGGGACCGAGATCGATAATCCAGTCCGACGTTTTGATGACTTCCAGATTGTGTTCGATCACCACCACGGTGTTGCCGTTGTCGACAAGCTCATGAAGAACTTCTAGGAGCTTCTTGACGTCGTGGAAGTGCAGACCCGTCGTTGGCTCGTCGAGTATATATAGAGTGCGGCCGGTCGCGCGGCGGGACAGTTCCTTGGAGAGTTTCACCCGCTGCGCCTCGCCGCCGGACAAAGTCGTCGCTTGTTGGCCGACATTGATGTAACCGAGACCGACGCGCTTCAGCGTGTCCATCTTCTCGCGGATCGAAGGCACCGCTTTGAAAAGGTCCGCAGCCGCCTCGACGGTCATGTCAAGCACATCCGCAATGGAGAAGTCGCGGAACTTCACCTCCAATGTCTCTCGGTTGTAGCGTTTGCCCTTGCAGACGTCGCACTGGACATAGACGTCGGGTAGGAAGTGCATTTCGATCTTGATAACGCCGTCGCCCTGGCATGCCTCGCAGCGTCCGCCTTTGACGTTGAAGGAAAAGCGACCGGGTTGATATCCGCGCGCTTTGGCTTCGGGAAGTTCGGCATACCAATCGCGGATGGGCGTGAAGGCACCGGTATAGGTCGCCGGATTGGATCGCGGTGTCCGCCCAATCGGCGATTGGTCGATGTCGATGACCTTGTCGAGAAATTCGAGGCCCTCGATCCGATCGTGCGCCGCTGGGTGTTCTCTGGCTTGGGTGAGCTTGCGTGAGGCCGCCTTGAATAGAGTTTCGATCGTGAGTGTCGACTTGCCGCCGCCCGAAACACCAGTCACACAGGTCAAAGTGCCGAGGGGAAACTCGGCCGTCACGTTTTTGAGATTGTTGCCGCGCGCCCCGACGACCTTGAGCCAGCGATCATGGTTCGGCTTGCGACGTTTGGCGGGTATCGCAATCTGTTCGAGCCCAGTCAGGTATTTTCCCGTCAAGCTTGCCGGGCTCGCCATAATGTCTTCGGGTGTGCCTTCAGCGACGATCTCGCCGCCGTGAATGCCCGCGCCTGGACCCATGTCGATGACATGATCGGCGGTGCGGATTGCCTCCTCATCATGTTCGACGACGATCACCGTGTTGCCCATGTCGCGCAGACCCTTGAGCGAATCGAGCAGCTTTTCGTTGTCGCGCTGGTGAAGGCCAATCGAAGGCTCGTCGAGCACGTACAGCACGCCCGTCAATCCTGAGCCGATCTGCGATGCGAGCCGGATGCGCTGGCTCTCGCCGCCAGACAAGGTGCCGGATGCGCGTGCCAGAGTGAGATAGTCCAAACCGACATTGTTGAGGAATTTCAGCCGCGCCCGGATTTCCTTGAGGATGCGTGCGGCGATTTCCGACTGTTGCTTGTTGAGTTTCTTGTCGATGTCGCGAAACCACTCGTCAGCGTGGCGGATCGATTGGTCGCACACCTCGCTGATGTGCTTGCCGCCGATTTTCACGCAGAGCGCTTCAGGTTTCAGACGATAGCCCTTGCAGACGTCGCACGGGCTGGTGTCCTGGAAGCGTTCCAGTTCCTCTCGTACCCAGGACGAGTCGGTTTCCTTGAAGCGCCGCTCCATGTTCGGAATGACGCCCTCGAACGGTTTTTTGGTTTCATAGCGGCGCAGGCCATCGTCGTAGATGAACTTGATCTCTTCCTCGCCCGAACCATGCAGGATGACGTCCTTCGCTTTCTTGGAAAGGCCCTCCCACGCTTCATTGAGCGAGAATTTGTAATGCCGTGACAGCGCTTCGAGCGTCTGCAGGTAATAGGGAGACGAACCCTTCGACCAAGGTGCGATCGCGCCTTTACGCAGGATGATCGTGTCGTCGGGCACGACCAGCTGCGGATCGAAATAGAGCTGCGTGCCCAAACCGTCGCAGGCAGGACAGGCGCCGTGTGGATTGTTGAATGAAAAGAGTCGCGGCTCGATCTCGGGAATCGTGAAGCCCGAGACGGGGCAGGCGAATTTCGACGACATCAAAAGCTGCTTTGCCGAACCATCCTTTTCCTTCACGTCGGCGTACTCGGCGACGACGAGTCCATCCGCGATGCCAAGGGCTGTCTCGATGGAATCAGGCAAACGATTGCCCATGTCCTTCTTGACGACGATGCGGTCGACCACGACTTCGATATCGTGTTTGAGCTTCTTATCGAGAGTCGGAACCGAACCGATCTCGTAATATTTTCCGTCGACCTTGACGCGCTGGAATCCCTTCTTCTGCAACTCGGCGAATTCCTTGCGGTATTCGCCCTTGCGGCGGCGCACCATCGGCGCGAGCAGGAAGAGCCGCGTCCCTTCGTCAAGGGCCAAGATGCGGTCCGCCATTTGGCTGACGGTCTGGCTTTCGATGGGAAGTCCGGTCGCGGGCGAGTAGGGCACGCCGACGCGCGCAAAGAGCAGGCGCAGATAGTCGTAGATCTCGGTGACGGTCCCGACCGTCGAGCGCGGGTTGCGCGAGGTGGTCTTCTGTTCGATCGAAATGGCAGGAGACAGACCCTCGATGTGATCGACATCTGGCTTCTGCATCAACTCGAGAAACTGACGCGCATAGGCCGACAGCGACTCGACATAGCGCCGCTGTCCCTCGGCATAGATCGTGTCGAAGGCGAGGGACGATTTTCCCGATCCCGAGAGGCCGGTCATCACGGTGAGCGAATCGCGCGGAATCTCGACGTCGACATTCTTGAGATTGTGTTCGCGCGCGCCGCGGATGGAGATGTTCTTCAGCATGCTTTTCCCGACCGAATTTTCCAGCTTGCTGTGCGTGCGACACGCCCGCAAGCGTGGCTCCCGCGACTGCTGACAGAATCCCGACTCTGTGGAACAAAACAGGAACTGTTATTTCATGAGTTCGGACTTTTGTCTATCCGCTTCGCTAAACGGCACAAGCGCTATCGCCGTCCCGAGCAGCACGATATAGGCATGCAGGCCCTGATTTTCACCTCCACCGCAAAGCGATGACAACGACCAGACCGTCCGCGCCGGGCAGCCTGACTTACCGTCCCGACATTGATGGATTGCGCGCCGTCGCTGTCGTTCCCGTCGTTTTGTACCATTTTCGCGTGCCAGGATTTGGCGGCGGTTTCGTCGGCGTCGACGTTTTCTTCGTCATCTCAGGTTTCCTCATCACCTCACTGATTTTCGGCGAAATGCGCGCCGGCGAATTCGCGATCCTGCGTTTCTACGAACGGCGCGTGCGACGAATCTTTCCGGCGCTGTTCACGGTTGTACTGGCGACACTGGCAGTCGGAGTTGGCGTCTTCTTTCCGCGTGACCTTCTGCGTCTGGCCGAGAGCGCCATCGCGACCGCGCTCTTCGCGTCGAATTTCGATTTCTGGCTCCAGTCCGGCTACTTTGACTTGGGCGCGGATCTGAAGCCGCTGCTGCATACCTGGTCGCTCGCGGTCGAGGAGCAGTTCTACCTCGTCTTTCCGGCCCTGCTGCGCCTGTTGCACACCGGCAAGCGGCGTTTGCTGCTAAGCTTCGTGACGGCACTGGCTGTCATGTCGTTTGCGCTCAGTCTTTGGGCCGTGAGTGAGCATCCGAGCGCCGCGTTCTATCTCGCGCCTTATCGCACCTGGGAGCTCATGCTCGGCGCGATTTTGGCGTTGGGTGAATTTCCGCAGCCGAAATCGCCGTTGCTGGCTGACGCGTTATCGATCTGCGGACTAGCTGCGATCGCGTGGGCCGTGTTCGGCTTCACCGCTGCGACGCCATTCCCCGGCGTGACCGCGTTGTTTCCTTGCCTCGGCGGTGCGGCGCTGATCTATGCAGGAGCGACGAGAGGAGCGATCTGGCGCATTCTTGCGTCACGACCGTTTGTGTTCGCCGGACTGATTTCATATTCGCTGTATCTCTGGCATTGGCCGATCCATGTGTATTCGATCTATGTCTCGCACGCCGCCACCGACTGGGTTTGGACGCCGGCACTGATCGCGCTCTCCTTTGGTCTCGCGATTCTCTCCTGGCGGTTCGTCGAACAGCCTTTCCGTCAACGTCAGGTCTTCTCACGGCGCGCGATCTTTCGCTATGGCAGCAGCGTCACCGCTGCGACGCTGGTCCTTTCTGGGCTCCTATTCGCGGTTCACGGATTGCCGCAACGTTTCCCGGCAGGCGTACAACGCATTCTTGCTGAAACAGACGATATCGAGCCGCGCCGGCATGAGTGTTTCAATCGTAGCGCCGAGGACGTAGAGCGGGGCCACATCTGCACCATTGGCGATGCGAAGGCGGCACTACCGACGTTTCTGCTCTGGGGCGATTCTCACGGCGATGCCCTGTTGCCAGCAGTCGATGCTGCAGCGGCGCGCGCGGGCCGCAAGGGTCTATTCGTCGCACACGGACGGTGTCCGCCGCTGCTGCATCTCTCGCTGACCGACGAGCCGACCGGACGCTGCGCCCAGCTGAACGATGCCGCCCTCAAGCTTGCGATGCGAAAGGAGATCAACAAGGTCATTCTAGTCGCGCGCTGGGCCTACTATGACCAGGGTGAGGGCTATGGGCCCGACGCAAACGAAGTACGCCACCTGATCGATCTCGATCCGCCCGCAACGCCGGACAGTTCGCAGCACGCGGGCTTCGCGCGTATCCTCGAGCGCACCGTGCTCGCGCTGCTGAAGGCCGACAAAAGGGTGGTCATCGTGGCGCCAGTGCCCGAACCGGGGTTCGACGTTCCGGAAGCAATGGCGCGCGACGCACTTTATGGAACCGGCGAGCGACAGATCCTCACTGCCGCGGATTATCGCGCGCGCGACGCCTTCGTATTGATCGAACTGCGTAAGGTTCACATAAAATATGGAGTACGGATCATCGATCCTGCCACTGCGCTGTGTGCATTAGACAATTGTGTTCTCCGGCGCGACGGCAGGCCTCTCTATGCCGATCACCAACATCTCAGTGTGTTCGGCGCCATGCAGATTTCCGGTCTGTTCACGCAAGCATTCCAAGACAAATAAAACCTGACTTGCCGTAGAAACCCGATTAGAACATAATGCGAACAAACAGGAACCGTTGTGGCACCACCATCCTGTCCACAACCGGGTGGCGACGTGATGTGGCGAACGAGGACGGTCGGGACTAGTTTCGCTGAAACACAAGAAACGGAGATGGAAAATGGCGGGTAGCGTGAACAAGGTCATTTTGGTCGGAAATCTCGGGAAGGATCCCGAGGTCCGTCGCATGACGTCCGGCGAGCCCGTCGTGAACCTCTCAGTCGCGACTTCCGAGACGTGGCGCGATAAAACCTCCGGCGAGCGTAAGGAACGCACCGAGTGGCACCGGGTCGTCATCTTCAACGAGAATCTCGCGAAGGTGGCCGAACAATATTTGCGCAAGGGCGCCAAGGTTTATCTCGAAGGCGCGCTGCAGACGCGCAAGTGGACCGATAAAGAGGGCGCCGAGCGTTACTCGACGGAGGTCGTGCTGCAGCGCTTCCGCGGCGAGCTCGTGATGCTGGACAGTCGCGGCGAAGGCGGCGCTACGCGCGAGCGCGTCGGCGCCAGCGATGCGCCAGCGAGCTTCCAGCGCGACGAGATGGAAGACGAGATTCCGTTCTGAACTGAACCATGCGACAATCTATCGTTCTTGGCGTCGCACTGCTGCTTGGCGGGTGCGCCGCCTCCTATGGCGAACGCGCCGGGGGGTTCCTCAGTCCGCAGCTTGCCGGCGCCTATATCCCCCTCGAGGGTGTGACACTCGTCGTCCTGAAGGCCCACGCCGCGGCCTTTGTGATTGCGCCCGGCGTCGCGGTCACCAACGCGCACAATCAAACCATCATCGGGGGAGCGCCGATCATCGGGCAATCGCGCAACTACGATCTTCTCTTCTTTCACGTCGACAAGAAAAGTGAGGTATTGACCGCAGCGCCCTCTGCCGGCGAGGGCGTGATTGCGTATGGGCAAGGCGCGTCCGGCGAACTGCGCGAAGCGCGCGGAACAATCATGTTGCTCAATGCGCCTGTCGAGGCACGTTGCGAGACTTGCGCCGTGCAGTCCGCTTTCACATTCGAGGGCGACGCGGGTCCGGGATTCAGCGGCGGGCCCGTTGTCGACGCGAAGACGGGACGATTGGTCGGCATCACGTTCGGATTTCTCGATCCGCGTGGACGTCGCACGATGTACGCCTACCCCATCAGCCGTGTGCGCAACGAGTTGTCGGCGATTGAGCATAAGCTCCCGACTGATGTGGATTGACCATCGAATTTCCGGGCAAAACTTGCGCCCTGGATGACTCGGTTAAGCCATTGAACCAGCTCACATAATTATGTGTCAGGCGCTATGGTCGAATCGAATGCGAAGTGCTAGTTAAACGGCTCAATTTTCCGCCACCCAAGGACCGACTTTTTGAGCGACCCCCAAGAGCCTGAATCCCCGTCGCCCGGTGGCACCCAGATCAGCGGCATTGCGATCGAAGACGAACTCAAGAAGTCGTATCTCGATTATGCGATGAGCGTCATCGTGCAGCGCGCGCTTCCCGATGTGCGGGACGGACTCAAGCCGGTGCATCGGCGCATTCTCTTCTCGATGCACGAAAACGGCTACGACTGGAATAAGGCTTATCGCAAATCGGCGCGCGTCGTCGGCGATGTGATCGGCAAGTATCACCCGCACGGCGACCAGTCGATCTACGATGCTCTGGTGCGCATGGCGCAGGAATTTTCCATGTCTGCGCCTCTGATCGACGGGCAGGGCAATTTCGGATCGGTGGATGGCGATCCTCCGGCCGCAATGCGTTACACCGAAGTGCGGCGCTCGAAAATCGCCCATCTTCTGACCGAAGACATCGAAAAAGACACGATCGAGTTCAAGGACAATTACGACGGCACGGAAAAGGAGCCAGTCGTACTGCCGGCGCGTTTTCCAAATATCCTGATCAACGGCTCGAGCGGTATTGCCGTGGGTATGGCGACAAACGTGCCGCCGCACAATCTGGGCGAAGTCATTTCCGCTTGTCTCGCTTATATCGAGGATCCCTCGATCAACCTCGAGGCATTGACCGAAATCGTTCCGGGGCCCGACTTTCCGACGGGTGGACTTCTTATCGGCAAGCAGGCTGCGCGCGCTGCGCTCGCCCGCGGTCGCGGCTCCATCCTGATGCGCGCCCGATGCCATATCGAGGAACTGCGCAAGGACCGTGAAGCCATCATCGTCACCGAACTTCCGTATCAGGTGAACAAGGCGCGCATGCAGGAAAAGATTGCGGAGATGATGCGCGAAAAACGCATTGACGGCATCGCGGACATTCGCGACGAGAGCGATCGCCACGGCATGCGCGTGGTGATCGAACTTCGTCGCGACGCGTCGTCCGAGGTGGTGCTTAATCAGCTCTATCGCTGGTCGGAACTGCAGAGCAGTTTCGGCGTGAATATGCTGGCGCTCAATTCCGGTCGTCCGGAATTGATGAACCTGAAAACGATGATCGGCGCGTTTGTCGCGTTCCGCGAGGAGGTCGTCACCAGGCGGACGCGGTTCGATCTTTCGAAGGCGCGCGACCGCGGGCACGTTCTGGTCGGTCTGGCGGTCGCTGTCGCCAATATCGACGCCGTGATCGCGCTGATCCGTGCGGCTCCCGACGCGGCTACCGCTCGCGATCAGCTGATGGCGCGCGATTGGCCGGCCCGCGATGTCGCGCCCCTCGTTCAGCTGATCGCTGATCCCAGGCACGTCATGAATCGGGACGGAACGATCCGCCTCTCCGAAGAGCAGGCGAAGGCGATCCTCGATCTGCGCCTGCAGCGCCTGACCGCGCTCGGCCGCGACGAAATCGGTGAGGAGGTCAGAAAGCTCGGCGAAGCGATCAAGGACTATCTCGAGATCCTGCGTTCGAGGCCGCGCGTGCTTCAAATCATCCGCGCCGAACTCGAGGAGACGCGTACGGAATTTGCTGTCCCACGCCGCACCGAATTAGTCGACGCCGAAGTCGAAGTCGAGGACGAAGCGCTGATCGAGCGCGAGGATGTGGCCGTCACGGTCACGCATGCCGGATATATCAAGCGCACGCCGCTCGACGAATATCGCGTACAGGGCAGGGGTGGCAAAGGCCGCTCGGGAATGGCGACACGCGATGAGGACTTCGTCAACTTCATCTTTGTGGCGTCGACGCATGCGCCGCTGGTCTTCTTTTCTTCGACCGGCATGGCCTACAAGCTCAAAGTCTGGCGTCTTCCTGAAGCGCGCATCCAAGGCAAGGGGAAGGCGATGGTGAACCTCTTGCCGCTCTCTGAAGGCGAGAAGATCACGACCATCCTGCCGCTTCCCGAAGATGAGGCCCAGTGGGACAAGTTCAATGTCGTCTTCGCCACCAAGTCCGGCGACGTGCGCCGAAACGAACTTTCGGACTTCGCCAATATTAATCGCAATGGCAAGATTGCGATGAAACTCGACGCCGGCGACGGAATCGTCGGCGTTCAGGTCTGTACCGATCAGGACGATGTCCTGCTCACGACCAAGAGCGGCAAATGCATCCGCTTTGCTCTCACCGATGTGCGCGTTTTCAAGGGCCGCGAGTCGACAGGCGTGCGCGGTATCAAGTTGGCGCCTGGAGACGAGGTCGTCAGCCTCACGCTTCTGCACCACTCCGATGCAACCACGGCCGAGGCACGTGCCTATCTGAAGCAGGCTGGCGCCGCCCGCCGTGCTGCGCTCGGCGAGGATGCCGGCCCGGTCGAAGAGGTCACTGACGAAGAGGAGAATGGTGAGGAGGCGACGCTCACCCCCGCTCGGTACGCGCAACTGGGCGCCCGCGAGCAGTTCGTGCTCGTGGCGAGCGAAAATGGCTTCGGAAAACGGACGAGTTCCTATGAATATCGTGTCACCGGCCGCGGCGGCTCAGGCATTGTCGCCATGGCGATGACCCGGAAAAACAGCGGTGTCGTGGCGTCGTTCCCGGTCGAGGAGTCCGACCATCTCATGTTGATCACCGACCAGGGGCAAACCATTCGCGTGCCGGTGGCAAGCATCCGAATTGCTGGTCGTGCTACACAAGGCGTCACGCTCTTTAGGGTCGACGGCACCGAACGCGTCGTTTCCGTCGAGCGCATCGAAGACGTGTCGGGAAACGGGGACGAATAGGTGGCGCAAGCACACAAGACCGGTCTGACGGACAAGCGGCGCATCGGGCTCTATCCCGGGACCTTTGATCCGGTAACGCTTGGCCATCTCGACATCGTCAAGCGCGCAGTAAAACTCGTCGATCATCTCGTCATCGGGATTGCCACTGGCGTAGGCAAAGTTCCTCTGTTCTCGCTCGAGGAGCGCGTCGCCATGTGGCGACACGAGGCCGAGCCAATCGCAAAGGGCCACGCGACGATTGAAGTAATTCCGTTCGACAAGAAATTGCAGGTCGACTTTGCGCGAGAACTGGGCGCCAGCGTCATCATCCGCGGCCTACGCGCGGTTTCTGACTTTGAGTACGAATTCCAGATGGCAGCTATGAATCAGCGGCTCAATATGGAAGTCGAAACGGTCGTCATCATGGCTGATCCGCGGTACCAGGCGATCGCGTCTCGGCTGGTGAAGGAAATAGCCTTACTCGATGGCGATGTGAGTGCTTTCACCAGCCCGTACATCGCCGACCTACTTATTAAACGCTGCAAGGAACTGGCTGATCACTGATGGCACGCGACCAAGAAAACACATTGATTATGGACCTGAAGAGTGGCCCGGTCGTGATCGCGCTGCGCCCTGATCTTGCTCCCGGACATGTCGAGCGCGTCAAGGAACTGACCCGCAAAGGTTTCTACGACGGCGTTGTGTTCCACCGCGTCATCCCGGATTTTATGGCGCAGACCGGAGATCCGACCGGCACCGGCAGCGGCGGTTCGGACTTGCCCGACCTCAAATCGGAATTTTCCAACGAAAAGCACAAGCGGGGAACGGTGTCTGCAGCACGAACCAACAATCCCCATAGCGCCAACAGTCAGTTCTTTATTTGCTTCGGTGAAGCGCCTTGGCTTGATCGCCAATATTCGATTTGGGGCCAGGTCGTCGAAGGCATGGAGCATGTCGACGCGATCAAGAAGGGTGGAGAACACAATAACGGCGCCATCAGTGGCGCACCCGACAAGATCGTAAAGATGCGGGTCGAGGCGGACGGCTAACAAGACTTCGAAAATTAGCTATGCGCTGGCGCGCATAGCTAGCGCGCATATAAGCGGGGCGCGCCTGACTTCTTGTGACCGGAAACAGCGGATGTTAAATCGTTTGCACCCTACACGGTCGATATATTCGAATAATTCGAATTCGTTAGGGGCATCAAGGAGATAAGTTTGAGCAATCGCCGCGCCGGGACGCCGGGAAGTCCTGTTCAACGCCCCACGCAGGGCACACAGCAAGCGACGCCCGGAAAGAAGATGATGAAGCTTGAGGACGCGGTGGAACAGGCGTCGAAGCTCTACACCGCGGGAAGATTGGATCAGGCCGAGGATTTGTGCCGACAGATCATCGCGTCACGCCCGCTGCGCGCCGACGTACACAACATTCTTGGTGTGGTTCTGCACGCGAAGGGAAGGACGGACGAGGGGATCAAGTCGGTGCGCGAAGCGATCCGGCTCAATTCTTCGAACGCGAACTTCTGTTCCAATTTGGGCGAAATGGAGCGCAAGGCGGGAAATCTAGATGCTGCGGGGAACGCACTTCGTCGCGCCATCACAATCGACGCGAAGTCAGCACAAGCGCAGAACAACCTCGGCATTGTCTACTATGACCAGCACGACTACGAGAAGGCCGCCGAACACTATCGCAAGGCGATTGAGGTCCAGGACCGGTACGCGGAAGCCCACAACAACTTGGGCAATGCGCTTCGTGCGTTGGGCGACTCGGAGGCTGCGCTCAGCGAATACGAACGTGCCATCGAATTGCGGGAGAATTACGCCGAGGCCTACAACAATATGGGGACGGCGCTGCGCGATAAGCAGAAGCTGGAGGAAGCTGAATTCTCCTACCGCCGTGCCATCCAAATTCGGCCCAACTACATCGAAGCCGGCAACAACCTCTCGACGCTGCTGATACAGCAAAAACGTTACGACGATGCTCTGCGAATTCTCGGCGACATCCTCAAGATCCAGCCGAAGAACATCCAGACGCTCGTCTGCGTTGCGCGTGCGCAGTTGATGCGCGGTGCCCACTCGACGGCGGAGCGCGCGGCCAGGATGGCGCTCGCGGAAGATGCCGAGAGTGCCGAGGCTTACACGGTTCTCGGTCAAATCTATCATGAGCTCGATCGTTACGATGAGTCCGTCGCAAACTATGAGAAGGCGCTCAAAATCAAGCCCGAAAGCCTGGAGACATTGAACTTCTACGGTATCGCGCTGAAGTCGCTCGGGCGCATGGACGAGGCACGTGCGATGTTCGCCAAGGCCCTGGAGTTGCAACCGGAAGCTATCGGTGCCTACTCGAATATCGTCGATCTCGAAAACTTCTCGAAGGACGATACGCTTTTCAAAGCCATGATCGGCATTCTGGGTAAGGCGAAGGACCCGAACGAAGAGCGCTACATGGCGCTGCATTTTGCGCTCGGCAAAGCCTATGAGGATATGAAGGACTATCCGAAGTCGCTCGAGCACTACAGCGTCGGCGCCAGGCTGAAGCGCGCCATCCTGAAATACGACGAAGCTGAGGTCTTCGGATTCTTCGACTCGATCCGACACACCTTCAACGAAGAATATTTTGCCAAACGTCCGTACGAGGGCATTTCGACATCGCTCCCGATCTTCATCGTGGGTATGCCCCGCTCGGGAAGCACGCTCACCGAACAGATCATTTCGAGTCATCCCGATGTCTATGGTGCCGGCGAAATCAAGCTCTTAAGTGCCTGTCTCAGCAATCTTCGCCAGAAATATCCCAACATTCCGCGCTTCCCGGCCATGGCGACCTCAATGAAGCCCCACCAATATGCGAGCGTGGCAAATGCGTATCTGAACGAGCTCACCGCGATGTCGCCGACGGCGCTGCGTGTGACCGACAAACTTCTCACGAACTACTATTTCGTCGGCTTCATCAACACGTTGTATCCCGATGCAAAAATCATTCACACAATGCGCAACCCAGTCGACACGTGTCTCTCCGCCTATTCGAAATTGTTCAAAGACGACATGCCTCATAGCTACGACTTGGCGGAGATCGGGCGCTACTACAAGAAATACGAGGAGTTGATGGAGCACTGGCGCCAGGTTCTTCCTGCCGGCGTCATGCTCGACGTGCAGTATGAGAGTGTCGTCGAGGATGCCGAAACCACGGCACGCAAAGTAATCGAATTCTGCGGCTTGCCTTGGAACGACGCCTGTCTTGACTTCCACAAGTCTGATCGTCCCGTGAAGACCGCCAGTGTCTCGCAGGTGCGAAAACCGATTTACGGCAGTTCGGTCAAACGCCGGGAGCGCTACGGCGACGGGCTTAGACCGCTCATCGATGCTCTCAACGCGGGCGTTCCGACCGCGAAGGCGTCTCACTAGTCCACAAGTCGAAATTCTATCTGCGTTGCTGCATCTGATTCGATTTTTGCAACTGTCTGCGTGGCCGGCGCGTGCCACGGCACGAGATGTTTGCGTACGTCGTTCAACCTGCTCGACCGCTCCGCATGTTTTTGTCGCAAATTTGAGACACTCGCTGCGACGGCTGGCTTTGGTTAAGCCATTGATTCAACAATATAAAATAAGTGGCAAAAATGCCACTCAAAATACAAATCTTACTTGGTACGTATCACGCTGTTTTTGCCGATAACGTTGTTTGTTTACACTTGCGAGATTAAGCCCAGCATGACAAAGCTTCTGCTGAGTTTACACCAACTTATACGCCGTAGTTGATGGCGTATGACGTCCTGAGGGGGATTTCCAATGAATAAGCTCACCCGCGGTCTGATGTCCGGCGCGTCGCTTGCCGCGTTGTCGCTAGGGTCGATTTCTGTAGCGGAAGCCGGAAACATCAGCATCGTGGCGTCGACCGGAGCGGTGTCGGTCACCGCTGGCCAGGTCTTCAGCTTCATCGAAGTGACGTCGACCGGAACGGTCAATGGCGACATCACGAATAATGGTGTCGTCGGTGTCGGAAGCTCGTTCGCGATCTCGATCGACAATGGCGGCGCCGTCCTCGCGACGACAGCGGCCGCAGGCGACATCGTCAACAACAACATCATCATCGCAACGCAGACGGGAATCTTCGTCGGTACAACCGCGGAAGTCGACGGCAACATCGTCAACAACGGAACTATCGTCGTCAGCAAGAACGGTATCGTTGGTGGATCAGCGGTCGTCGGCATTCTAGACAATGGTGGTTTGGTCGGCGGCGTTACGAATAACGATTCGATTATCGTAGCCGGAACTGGCACGGGCGGTACGTTCATCGGCGTCGAACAGAACAATACGCACACCGATTTCACGAACAACGGACTCTTGAAAGTCACGGGCAGCGGCGGCGGCGCAGATTATGTCGGCGTGTCGCAGCATGCGTCGGGCACAGCGGGCATAGAGGCCAGCATCGTCAACACGGCGGCGGGTTCGATCAAGGTCGATGTCGCGACGGTCAGTGGCGCGGTTACGATCGATACGGGCATTATTCAGAGCGCCAACGCAACTGCCGGTTCTGCTTCTGTCAATTTGGACAATAGCGGTCTGATCGAAATCAGCTCTATCGCGACCGGCGCACTGACACCGGTTGGCGTGGCGCAGGCGACTGCCAGGATCACCAGCGGCATTCACCAACGTGCTACGGGCGTAGGCTCGAGTTCGACAGCGGTTGATGCTTCTGTCGCACTCACGAACGAATCCACCGGCACCATCAATATCATCGCGGCCGCGAACGTCTTCGGCTCGACTTCGGCCCGCGCGTTCGCGTCGGTTGAAACCGGCATCTCGCAGTTTGCTTTCGTTACACAGGGTGGCGCGGTCAGTTCGCAAGAGGGCGACGCGACAGTTTCACTGACGAATGACGGCGTCATCACGATTGGTGCGCACGCCCACGCTACTGCTGGGCTTTTCGCCAGGGCCGATGCGAGCATTTCTGATTCGGGTATCTTCCAGGAGGCTGATAACGGTGACAATTCCACTGCCACGTTGACCAACTCGCTTGGTGCCACGCTGAATGTCGAAGCGACAGCCGTTGCCGCCGCGTCTTTTGAGGCCGAGGCTACTGCCGAAGTCATTCAGGGCGTTGGGCAGTTCGCCACCGCCGGCGGCGATCAGGATTCTGCCAGTGTAACTCTGAATAACGACGGCACTCTCAATATCCTCGCAAACGCTACGGCCCATGCGGGTACAGATGCATTCGCCTTCGCGTTCATCGACACGGCTATCAGCCAGGAAGCCGACGAGTCTTTCAGTTCGAATGTCACGCTGACCAACACCGGCACACTTAATATCGTTGCCAAGGCAAACGCCGCAGGATCGAGTTTCGCTGACGCGGAAGCGACCATCGATTTCGGCATCTTCCAGTTTGCCAGCGGTTCCGGGCTCGCTGCTTCGACTGCTACCGTCAATCTGACCAATTCGGGCACGATCAACATCCACGCACTCGCCACGGCTAACGGGGGCACCGATGCAACCGCATCCGCATCCGTCGATAACGCCGTCAGCCAGACCGCCGACAATGCCGTGAACACGAGCGTAACGCTGACCAACAGCGGCACGCTCGACATCGTTGCACAGGCCCACGCTGTCGCAGGCAGCGACGCCTTGGCCCATGCGACGATTGAAAGTGCGATCACCCAGTCGGCAGACGGCGATGGACTTCCGGCGTCCACCGCAAGTGTGACGATCGACAATTCGGGCACGCTTAACATTCACGCGCTCGCGACGGCCACCGGTGGAACAGATGCACGCGCTGAAGCCTTCGTCGAAACGGCCATCACCCAATCGGCGTTTGATGCTGTCACCACGAACGTAACTCTGACCAACAGCGGTACACTCGACATTTTGGGTCAAGCCATCGCTAACGCGGTCAGCTTTGCCGAAGCCACGGTGACGTTCGAAGAGCCGGTGATCCAGCAATCGGCCGATGGTGACGGTCTCGTCGGCGCGACAGCCAACGTCACGCTGACGAACTCGGGCACGATCAACGTTCATGCCATTGCGTCGGCTCATGGTGGCACTGACGCATCCGCCTTCGCGTCCCTCTCTTCAGCGGCGATCAGCCAGGGCGCGTTTGATGCCGTAAACACCAACGTGACGCTGAATAATAGTGGCACGATAGACATCCTTGCGTCCGCCATCGCAGGCAGCGCAACCGGCTTCGCGCAAGCGGATGCGACCGTCGATTCGGGTGTCTTCCAGGAAGCAACTGGCGCTGCCATCGCCGCTTCGGTAGCGACGGTCAACCTGACCAATTCCGGCACGATCAACGTACACGCTTTCGCATCGGCCAATGGTGGTACGGAAGCTCTGGCCTTCGCATCGGTTGACACGGGTATCAGCCAGGAGGCGTTCGACGCAGTTACCGAGCACGTATCTCTGACCAACAGCGGCACGATCGACATCGGCGCACACGCGGTCGCGAACGCGACTGGATTTGCGTCAGCCAGCGCCGACGCTGGCAGTGGCGTGTTCCAGCGCGCAGACGGTTCCGGCCTTGCTGCCTCGACTGCGTCAGTCGATTTCAACAACTCGGGCACATTCAATCTCCACGCCACCGCGACAGCGCATGGCGGCACGGATGCTTCGGCCTTTGCGTTCGCGAGTTCGGGCGTCTTCCAAACCGCGTTGGGCGCCACCGTCAACAGTGTCTCGTTCGAGAATTCCGGAACCTTCACTGTAAGCGCCAAGGCCATAGCGGTCGCCACGACAGACGCGTTCGCGTCAGCGTTTGCGTTGGGTGTCGACCAATTTGCGCTCGCCGGCGCCGTGGAATCGTTCACCAACTCCGGTACGTTCAAGGTCACGGCTTTCGCGTCGGCGTCGGCCACAGCGGCCGTACACACGGCAAGCGCCTTTGCGTTCGCGACGGGATTATTCGTCGATACGGATCCGGGCACGGTCAACATCCTCAACACCGGCACGTTCACCGTTTCAGCTCACGCCATAGGCACCACTGGATCGGCGAGCGCCAACGGGATCTTCGTGAAAAATCCGGTTGCAGGCGACACGCTGGGCGGAACAATTGAAAATGACGGCACGATGAACGTCACGGCGCAGGCACCTGGCTTTGCCGCTGCGCGGGGCATCAAGGTCGTTGCCGACGAGTTCGACGGCACGGTCACCAACAAGGGCAATCTCCATGTCGCAGCCATCGGGTCGACACCCGTGGCGGTGGGCATCCAGGTCACCGCGTTCAGCACCCTGACCGCGACCGGCCTCGGAACCGGCACCGTCGTCAACGACGGCGGCACGCTCTTTGCCGGCGTTTCGACGGATGGCGGCATCACGTTCACACGCGGCGTCGCGATCGACGTCACGGGCGCACCGAACACGACCAACATCGATCTGAAGGGCACGGCCAACGACGGCAATATCTACGGCGACATCAATGTCGTGGCTGGCGACACGGTCACGGTGTCCAGCGGCAGGACGATTTTCGACGGTGTCCTCAATGACAGCGGCGCGCTCGTCGGTACGCTGAACATCGCAGCCGACGGCATCCTGCGGTTCGCCAACGGCTCCAGCCTACACAACGCGTCGGAGTCGCCGGGACATGCCTTCGTCGACACGTTCACGCAGTCGGGAACGCTCGAACTCGAAGTCACGCCGACGCCGGTTCCAGTCCTGCCGACGGCAACGGTTGGTACGGCCGGCTTCATCTCTGCGACAAGCGCCACGCTCGGCGGAAATCTTGTCGTGGTCCTCGATCCGGGCCTGTACTCCAATGCGACGCTCTATCAGACGATCTTCAGCGTCAATCCGATCGCAGGCGATTGGGCGAGCCTGGGAACAGCTTCGAACAGCGTCTTGTTCACGGTTACGGAGAGCCGGCCGTCGGCGTTCGAGGCGGACATTGTTCTCACGCGCGTTCCGTTCAATGCGGTTGTTGGCCTAACTCCGAACGAGAAGGCCGTGGCAACAGGGCTGGAGAATGCGTACTCCACAACTCTGGTTGGTCCAAGCGCGCTATTGTTCGAGTCGCTGTTCTTCTTGAACGGGGCTCAGTATCCGGTCGCGCTCGACATGCTGTCGGACGAAGAGGCGGGCGAGGTTTCACAGCTCGACGTCGACTCTGCCGACATCCTGACCAAAGCAACCATGGAGCATCTGGACCTGGCGAACGCGGGCGGCCGCGAGATGACCGCTCTCAACGCCACGCCTCAGAAGGTCAACGTTGCGATGGATCATGCGCCGATCACCCTGTGGGGCGGTGGCTACGGCCAGTGGAGCAATACGGCGAACACGATTGCCGGTCCGGGTTATGTCGCTAGTAATGCAGGTGTCATCGCCGGTATCGACACGGGCTTCGGCGACGACCACGGAACGGTTGGTCTTGCGTTCAACTACACGATCAACGGCTCCGCGCGTTTCGAACCGTTCGGTAAGCCGGTTGGAAACCACGGCAGCTACAGCGGCTTCCAGATTGGTGGCTATGCTCGCTGGAATGCGGATGACAATATCTACCTCCAGGGCCTGATCTCGTACGGCAACTACGACAACAAGACGACCCGTTTCATCTTCCTGCCGGCTCCGTTCGGCAACGGGGTCGTCACAGGCAAGTTCAACAGCGACGTCTTTGCCGTGTATGGCGAGGCCGGCATGAATCTGACGCCGGGCCAAGACATAAACGTCATTCCGTTTGTCGCGATGAGCTACACGCACGCCTCGTCGGGTCAGTTCAAGGAGACTGGACTGCCAGGTGCCAACCTGGCCGTCAGCGATGCCACTGCGACTTCGACCTCGTCACTGCTCGGTGTGAAGTTCAATATGAGCAGCATGATGGGCGATGGCGCGTTGACACCGACCCTGAAGCTGGCATGGCGTCATAACTTCGACGACAACATCTGGACCGTGAACGCGGCGTTCGACGGTCTCGTCGGCAGCAACTTCAGCGTCACCGGTCGCGGCTTGTCGCAGGACAGTGGAGTTGTCGGTGCGGGTCTTGGTTATGCCATCAACGGCGACGTTACGGCGATGTTGGATTACGAAGGCGACTTCAACGCCGACCGCATAACGCAGTCGGTCATGGGCCGCATCAAGATCCGACTGGGTGAGGAAGCGCCGCCACCGCCTCCGCCACCGCCGCCGGCACCACCGCCGCCACCTCCGCCGCCTCCGGCCGTGAAGACGTTCATTGTCTTCTTCGACTTCGATAAGTCGAACCTGACGGACAAGGCGCAGGAAGTGGTCGAGGAAGCGGTCAGGACCGCGAAGTCGAACGGCTTCGTCAAGGTGCTCGTGACCGGCCATACCGACACCGTCGGCTCCGACAGCTACAACCAGGCGCTGTCGATCCGTCGTGCCCAGTCGGTCAAGGACGAGATGGTCCGCGAAGGTCTTGACGCGAACGGTATCGCGATCGAAGGCAAGAGCTTCCACGATCCGCTGGTTCCCACCGGGCCAGGCGTACGCGAACCGCAGAACCGCCGCGCCGTCATCGACCTCGGCGGCTGAACAGGAAGCTGTTTTCAAGAATGCAAAAGGGCGGGCCAAAAGCCCGCCCTTCTTCTTCATGGGGCGAACATTGACGTAAGTCCGGTGTTTCGCACAGATATGTGCAGCCCCGATTGTGCAAGGCTAAAGGAGCAGGAGCGAAAATGGCAAACGAGTCCGTCCGCAAGATCCCTCTGCCCGTCATACTTTTGGTGATCGCGGCGTTGGTGGTGAGTGCCGTCGTCAGCTTCTACCTGGGTCGCATGGACGGCGAGAGGCAATCTCAGGCTCCGGTGGTCGAGACGTCTGGCCCGAATGCCGTGCCACGCCAGAGAAATTTCGTGAAGCTCCCGCCACAGCGATTCGAGAATTGGACGCTGGCCTGCGTGCAGAATGTCGCCAAGGTGACGCGCTGCAGTCTGGTTTTGGAAGCCATCAGCAAAGCCAACAAAAAGCCTGTGCTGAGCCTCGCCATCACGCGCAATGCCAGAGGGCGCGCAGTGATGGTCGTCATCACGCCGCCAGGCGCGCTCCTTTCCGCCGGCGTGCACTTGACGCCGGGCACGGGCAAGGAAGTCGTCGCCCAATTCGTCAAGTGCGGCTCCGGTGCCTGCGAAGCGGTGGCCGCGTTCGATGACGCGGTCGCGGCCGAGTTCACAGCCGCTCCGACCACGGAAGTCAAATTCGTGGCCGGAAACGGGAAAACGGCATCGTTGAAGATTCCGAACGGCGGCTTCGGCGCGGCTTATCCGGCATGGCTTTCGGCAATGCCGGCGCCGGCGACGGCAGCCGCACCACCGCCAGTCAAGCCGACGCCTGCGCGAGGCACACCGAGCGCGGACACCAGAGGTTCGACGACCACGCCCGCACCCTGACATTTTCAGTATCAATAGATTCGGGCACTCATCGCAGTTCTGCGGCCTGGCCGGCACGAACGTGAGCATCGTGTGTTCCCCGCTTTGTCGCGGCCAATTGCATGATGTAAATGGCAACATAACGTGTGTCGCATGGCACCGGATGGCCGCCTAGAAGTGCGGAATTATTTTCGAATCGGAGTCTGAATTGGCCACCGCAATTCCGTTCATCGATCTGCAAGCGCAACGCCGTCGTCTCGGCGAACCACTCAATCGGGCGATCCAAGCAGCAGTCGAAGGTGGTCAGTGGATCATGGGGCCGCAAGTGGCGGAGTTGGAGGAAAGGCTCGCTGCGTTCGCGGGCGTCAAGCACTGCATCACCTGTGCCAACGGAACCGATGCGCTGATGATCGTCCTGCGTGCCTGGAACATAGGTCCGGGCGACGCCGTGTTTGTTCCGGCCTTCACGTTCGCGGCCTCGGCCGAGGTCGTGGCGCTTGTCGGCGCATCGCCAGTCTTCGTTGATGTTCTCGAAGACACATTCAATATGAATCCGGCAAGCCTGGAGGCCGCCATTGCGATGGTTAGGCGCAGCGCCAATCTTCGTCCCCGAGCCATCATGCCTGTCGACCTGTTCGGCCAACCGGCGGACTACCGTGCCATCCAGGCAATCGCACGTCGGGAACAACTGAAGCTATTGTGCGATACAGCACAGGGATTTGGCGGCGTTTTTGACGGTCGGCGCACAGGCGCGATTGGCGACGCGGCTTCCACGAGTTTTTTTCCAGCCAAGCCCTTGGGGTGCTACGGCGACGGGGGGGCGGCCTTCACCAATGACGACTCGCTTGCAGACCTGTTGCGTTCCATTCGCATTCACGGGCAGGGCAGCGACAAATACGAGAACGTAAGGATCGGTGTGAACTCGCGGCTGGACACGATTCAGGCGACCATCCTGCTCGAGAAGCTCAAGATATTTCCCGAAGAGATCGAAGCACGCGAAAGAATTGCCCAGCACTATAGTCGTCGATTGGGTCAATCCAACAAGATCCGAGTTCCGCGCGTGATCGACGGCGCGCAATCAACCTGGGCGCAATACACGATACAAGTATCCGATCGCGACAAGCTCCAGGCTTCACTCAAGGACAAGGGCATCCCAACTGCGGTCTATTATCCAATCCCGCTGCCACAGCAGACGGGTTATCGGCAATATCCCTCGATCCCAATCACCATCAGCGAGAGATTGAGCAAGACCGTCATTAGCCTTCCGATGCATCCTTATCTCGATGAAGGAACGCTGAACGCAATATCCGACGCCACCGTGAGTACTCTATAGAATACAGTTTACACCAATACTTCAAACGTTGTGAGTACTCGGATATCTTTACAATATACAATTCCACCTTTGCTGCGTAAATCAATCATTGGTCGTATGAATCCCAGCGTTATTCATCTACGGTCGGCCCGGACTCAACATTTCAATCCGATGACGGATTTCGACACGTGCCTTCTGGCCTCTGTCGATACGCGAGTTCGACCGGGGGGAACGCTTGAATTCAAGTCATGGTTTTTCGAACGGCGCCGTGCTGTTCGGTGCGCTCATCATGGAGTTGCTCATTCTTCTTCGTGCATCGGACATCGGAAACAAGCTCAGCGTCGTCGACTACCCTGATTCCGGCCGCAAGCGTCATCTGCGGGCAACGCCACTTGTGGGCGGCCTGGCAATCGTAGCCGCCGTTTTACTTTCAGCTGCAGCGTCCTTCGCGGGCGCCCGTTCCGCCAACACAACGTTGAACCTTGCGGTTCTGCTTTGCGGTGGCGGAGCCACGCTCGTCGGCTACGCAGACGATCAATCGTCGACGTCGCCGTCAAGCCGCATTCTGATTCTCTTTTTGTTGAGTGCGATTGCCTTGGTCATATGCCCACAATTGCTGCCGTCGGTCATTCATTGGGGGCACTTCCAACGCTGGGCGCTCGCACCGTGGCTGTCGTATGCGCTCATCGCGGTCGCAATGGCGGGCCTCGTCAACGCCGTCAACATGGCCGACGGCCAGAACGGCATTGTCATCGGCATGTTTGTTATCTGGTCCGTCTGCCTCATGGCGGCGACCAGCGGCCAGGAGCAGAGTCTCTCGCTTGTCCTGCTGCTGTCTTGCGCGATCGCGTTGATCTTCAACATGCTCGGTCGTGTGTTTCTCGGCGACGCGGGAACCTATGGCGTTACATTCATCTTCGGAATTCTGGCGATCATGGCGCACAACAGCGGCGCCATCACGGCGGAGACCCTAGCCGTCTGGTTCTTTATTCCGATTGTGGACTGTCTGCGCCTAATGATCAGCCGCATGCGGCGCGGCCAAGCGCCGTCAAATGGCGATCGAAATCACTTTCATCATAGATTGCAGGATATTTTCGGAACGACGTATTCCTGCATCATCTATCTTGGGGCTGTCGCCGGCTCGTCAATCGCGACGACGCTGATGCCAAAGCTCTCGGTCGTCTGTCTGATTCTTCTTGGGATGTTCTACGTGATCCTGATGGGGCCCGCTTTCGATGAGCGACGTCGCGTTGCTGGAGCGTCGGGGTCAATGCCAGCCGGGCCCCTGCATTCACACGCCAACAGCAACGTCCTTATGCTCGAAACGCACGAGGACTTCAAAACCGGTAGTCGGCGACTTCCGAAACCCAATTCCGGCTGAGACGTGCTGTGCGCATTTGACTTTGCGTATCGAGATGTGCTGTTGCGTTCAATGAGATTTCGTCAGTCTTGCTATGCGCGTCGACGCGTTCGATTTCACGCTGCCGGAAGACCGAATTGCGTTGCGTCCCGCCACGCCGCGCGACAGCGCACGTCTGCTGGTGGTGGCGCCAGATGGTTCTCGCTCCCATCGGCGTATCTATGATCTGCCTGAACTGCTGAACAGCGGCGATTGTCTGGTCTTGAACGATACCAAAGTCATTCAGGCTCGGCTGCGTGGACAACGCACAGGTCGTGGACCAACTGAGCCAAAGATTGAGGTCTTGTTGCACAAGCGTTTGTCGGCCAGCTCGTTTCTCGCCTTTGCCCGACCGGCGCGAAAGCTTGCCAAGGGCGACGTACTGCGTCTCGGCCACACTTTGACAGCGCACATCGCGCATCGCGGCGAGTTTGGCGAGGTCGAATTGAGCTTTGCCCTGGCGGGCGCCGAGCTTGACGCACAAATAGCGCGCGAGGGTGAGGTACCGTTGCCGCCGTACATTGGCAGTCGGCGAGCGGCGGACGAGCAGGATCGATCCGACTATCAAACAATATTTGCGCACCGCGAAGGCTCCGTCGCGGCACCGACTGCGGGTCTTCACTTCACGGCAGAATTATTCGACCGCCTGAATGAGCGAGGAGTCGGACAGCAGAAACTGACGTTGCATGTCGGCGCCGGCACATTTCTTCCGGTCAGCGCGTCCGAAACCTCGGGACACAAGATGCATGCCGAATGGGCGGAAATCGACTCAAGGGCCGCAGACGAGCTCAACGCAGTGCGGAAGAGGGGCGGACGTATCATTGCTGTGGGTACGACTTCGCTACGCACATTGGAAACGGCGGCGCGTGATGATGGCAGGATTTTGCCGTACAGCGGCGAAACTGATATCTTTATCACGCCCGGCTACAAGTTCAGGGCGGTCGATGTCCTCTTGACCAACTTTCACTTGCCGCGCTCGACGCTCTTCATGCTCGTCAGCGCCTTCTGTGGGCTCGACGTGATGCAAGCTGCCTACGCTGATGCCGTCCGTGAACATTATCGCTTCTATTCCTACGGCGACGCGTGCCTTTTGTTTCGGCCCGCACCATGAGCGCGTTCTCTTTCGAAGTATCCGCGGTCAGCGGCGCTGCACGGACGGGAATTCTCGCGACGCCGCGCGGCGATGTCCGCACACCTGCTTTCATGCCGGTTGGAACCGCGGCCACAGTCAAGGCGATGCTGCCTACATCCGTGCTCGAAACGGGCGCCGATATCGTCCTCGGCAACACGTATCATCTGATGCTGCGGCCCGGTGCAGAATTGATCGGCCGCTTGGGCGGATTACACAAATTCATGTCCTGGGACCGGCCGATCCTGACCGACTCGGGCGGCTATCAGGTCATGTCTTTGTCCCAACTGCGCAAAATTACGGACGAGGGCGTTCAATTTCGCTCGCATATCGATGGCGCCGAAGGATTTCTCTCGCCTGAACGCGCAATGGAGATCCAGCGCCTGCTTGGCTCCGACATCCAGATGGTGCTCGATGAATGTCCCGCTTATCCCGCGACGGAAAGCGAAATCGAGAAGTCAACCCAACTTTCTGCGCGGTGGGCCGCGCGCTCCAAAGCCGCATTTGGGACGCAACCCGGACGGGCTTGTTTCGGCATTGTGCAGGGAGGGGTCTATCCGGCACTTCGCCGCCGTTCCATCAGTGCACTCTGCGAGATCGGGTTCGACGGCTATGCTGTGGGTGGGCTGGCGGTCGGTGAAAGCCAATCGGCAATGTTCGATGTCCTCGATGCAACGGTCTCTCACCTTCCAGCCAACTGTCCTCGCTATTTGATGGGTGTCGGCAAACCTGACGACATCGCCGGTGCCGTGCTGCGAGGGATCGACATGTTCGACTGCGTTCTCCCGACCCGATCGGGACGAAACGGTCAGGCATTCACGCGTACCGGCGCGCTCAACCTGAGAAACGCGCGCCATGCCAAGGACGACGCCCCTCTGGATGGAAGCTGTCGCTGTCCAGCTTGCCGCCAATTCAGCCGTGCCTACCTCCATCATGTCGTGAAGAGCGGCGAGATCATCGCATCTATGTTGCTGACCTGGCATAATCTCACGTACTACCAAGACCTCATGACGCAATTGCGCGATGCGATTGCTTCCGGAACTGTTCAGGAAAGAGCGAGAGAAATCGCCACCGCTTACTCGCGCGAAGTCGAAAAAAGTACTTGAAAATGCTCAATTGACCCTGGCGGACCCGACACCTATGGTCCCGCGCGCATTTGGCCGAGCCCGTAGCTCAGCGGCAGAGCATCTGACTTTTAATCAGAGGGTCGATGGTTCGATCCCATCCGGGCTCACCAATTCAACCAAAAGTAGATCACGTGGATCGCGTTGTTGGCTCACAAATAATCAAAAATAATCAAAAAATCGATGGTTTTAATCAAAAAATCGATGGTTTTATGCCGTCCGGCAAATAAATTATGCTTGTTTTTCAATGAGTTTTTGATCTTTAATCAAGATTTATCGATTTTTGGCATACCACTGGTTGAGTTTCCATTGTGTCATCACTGTGTCATCAAACGGACAGGTTCCTATGCGCATCGAAGTAGGGTGATTGGGCTTCGCGGCCTAGGCTTCATGTTTGCCGTCCAACACAGCAAACTTGCCGCCCACGTCAGCAGCCGCCATCGCCTCGCCTGCAATTGCCACCGCCGCCCGCAGAGCTGCATCGTTGAGATGGCTGTATTTTGCTGTGGTATTTGGACTGCTATGCCCCAAAAGCCTGCCGATGGTCTGCAGGCTCTCGCCGCTGTTCGCGAGTAAGCTGGCGTGCGTGTGACGAAGATCGTGGATGCGAGTCCCCTTGAGACCGGCGCGAATGCTCACTGTCCGCCAGATTTTTTTGAGATCAGTCTGCGGGCCAACGGCGCGACCTGGAAATACATAGTCACTGTCGCCACGTTTCTCATGTAGTCTTTGAAGCAGTTCCTGTGCTTGCCGGTTCAGCGGGAGGCGGTGAACCCTTTTTTGTTTTGTGTGTGAAGACGGTTTGACCCATGTGCCCGTTTTGAAGTTAATCTGGCTCCATCTTGCAGACAAAACCTCGCCACGCCTTGCGCCGGTCAACAGCAATAATCGAACGACATCCGCGCTAGGTTGACGGGGGAACGCAGCCAGTGCTGCGTGCAGACGTTCAAGCGCTTCGGCGTCGAAATAAACCTCGCGACCCTCTTCGAAGTTTTTGCTGACACCTTTGGTGGGGTTATCCGTCCTCATCTCCCACCGAATAGCGAGCGAGAACATCTTACTAAGCAAAGACAAACACCTGTTGGCGGCGATCGGGGCCGTCTGTGTAATCTTACGGTGCAGTCGGTCGATGTCTGCATACCTGACGGCGTTGACGCGCAGCGAACCGATGACGGGGATGATGTGCCGGTTCAGCATAATTTCATCGTTCTTGACGCTGCATGGGCGCTTACGAGGTCGTGCCCACTCGTCAACGTAGCGTTTTGCTAGTTCGCGCATCGTCAGGGAGGCGCGCTCCTCGTGGCGGTTCTGCATGGGGTCACTGCCAAGGTCGGCCTTGGCCCTGAGCTTCTTGGCTTCTTCCCGTGCCACAGCCACCTTCATCTCGGGCAGACTACCGACAGTTAGGCGGGTTGCGTACCGTCCGCCGTACGATAGTTCAAGATGAATGAGCGTGCTCCCGCCTGCGTGATCCTTAGGCTGAAGCCCATCAACGTGCCATCCCAGTGAATAACGTATTTCTCTCCATTAGGCGGACCAGAGAGTGTCCTGGCGCTCTTGTCTGTGAGCTTGACTGGCTCGCGAGGCTTTTCTCTCTTCTTCTTGTCAGGTTTTGTTCCTTCGGCGTGTGTCATCGTTGCGACCCCCTGTACCGTCGTGTCAGCATAGTGTCATCAGCCTCGCTTGACTTTTTAGGCCCCGACACGCGAACGCCACGAGCGCTTGGTAGTTGTTTCCTGAGCCCGTCGCGCCTCCGCGCCGTGACATTTGTGAGGCACGACTTTGATTACCTCAAATCGTATCGCGGACAAGTCGGTCATAGCTGAGTGCGAAATCAGCGACTGGTCATGCAACCTTCTCCGATCGGCAACATTCTTGACAAGCTATGTCGGCGATATCAAAAGGGCGTGGAACTGGCGTTCCTGCGTTGACATCTTACGAACCACGACGAGCGTCGTTGGGGAGCTGCCGTGTTCCAGAATGCAAATACTGTCCAGTTCGCATTCGTGGTCGGCGCGGTCGTTTTGTCCTGGCTCATTCTCGCCAATGCCCGGTTCATCGGCGAAAAGCTCAACATCATTGACCACCCGGACGGATTGCGAAAAGTTCATGAAAAGGCAACTCCGCTCGTTGCGGGTTTCGGGATCCTGATTCCGTTCTTCGTCTGGATTGCAGCGACACTGGCGACAGAGTCGGCCTGGGCCTGGAACACGCGGACATTTATTGTCGTCCTGCTCTGTGGCCTGGGGGCAACTCTTATTGGGTATGCCGACGATCAAAGTTCCACGTCTCCTTCAAGCCGCCTCTTTGCCATCCTGCTTTTTTCGATCATTGCAATTGTTCTGGACCCCCACTTGGTCCCCATGTCGATCACTTTGGCAGGCTGGGGACCCTTGCCCGTGCCTTACTGGTTCGCGGTGCCCCTCGTGACTATCGCGCTGGTCGGTCTTGTAAATGCCGTTAACATGGTCGACGGGCAGAACGGCCTGGTTATAGGCATGCTAGTCATTTGGACTGCCTGCATCGTGGTCACGACGAACGGAGCCGTTTCGGCTATGGCTCAAACCTTGCTCGTTACTGCCTTGACCGCCTTCGTGTTCAACCTGGCCGGGCTGGCATTTCTTGGCGATAGCGGCACGTATGGGCTCGGATTCGTGGTCGGACTGCTCGCCGTCTGGGCTCACAATAGCTTCGGAGTACCGGCGCAGACAGTCTGCGTCTGGTTCTTTTTTCCGGTCCTAGACTGTCTCCGCCTCATCGTGAAACGGCTAAGCCACAGGCGCTACCCTTTTTGTGCAGACCGAGACCACTTCCACCACCACCTGCAGGATCGACTTGGCCAGACCCTATCGCTCGTTGTGTATCTGGGCGTGACGGCGGCGACGTCGATTGGTTCTGCTTTGGATGCCAAAATGGCGCCGTTCTGCCTAATAAGCCTCGTTGCTTTCTATTTCACCGTGATTTTGCCCACCCGGGAAGGCGATATCCGGAATTTGGATATGCTCGCAGATCAGCAAGCTGAGGGCCTGCACCTTGTTGAAGATAGCGCGGCTACGTTGGTTGAACACCGTAGAAGAGCCAACGAACAGCGTTGATCGGGTTAGCGGAATAATATGCTAAAACGTCGTCCGCGCCTCTGGGGGCGACTTGAGCCAGTGTAAACCTTTCACTCGCAACACCTGCTGATCTAGGCTGCGCGCCTGTGCCCAGATCGCGCATCGTGGGCGCACTGCTGTTGTGATTTTACAATTATCACGCAACGAACCGCGACGGGGAACTGTACTTGCTTAAGAAATTGGCCTCGAGACTTGGTCGGCCCGAACGCGCGAACTCCCTGCGCAAATGGGCCGCGCTGGTCTTAACGCTTGGGCTCGTGATTTTGGTGCCGTTCGCGCATGCGCAGACAACCTCTCCCGACCTCTTGCGCTCCCTTTCGCCAGAAATGCTGCGCGCATTGCAGCAAGGCCAGGGTGACACAGGCTCAACCAGCCCGTCTGTCGAGACTTACATACCTGCGCAGATTCCACGAGACCTGGAACCGCCATCAAAACTGGAGCAACTCTACCTGAGGCGATCGGGCGAAATTCTCAAACAGTTCGGCTATGACTCTCTTGGAGCGCCAAGCTCCATCACGATCAATCAATCGGGCGCCTTGTCCGATCAATATGTGTTGAGCACGAACGACGAACTGGTCGTTACCTTCCGAGGGCAGGAGAACTCGACGTACCGAGTCCGCATCGGTCGCGATGGTACGCTCACTCTACCGAAGCTCAGTCCCATTCTCGCCGCCGGGCGCAAATTCGCGGATTTTCGCGCCGACCTTGAGGCGCAGGTGGCACAAGCGTTCATTTCAACAAAAGTTTATGTCAGCGCAGGCAGTCTGCATCAACTCACTGTTCTGGTTTCCGGCGAAGTTCGTGCACCCGGCGCACGAATTGTCAGCGGTCTTGCAAGTCCTCTGGACGTCATTCTGTTGTCGGGCGGAATCAAAAAGACGGGAAGCCTGAGGAGTGTCAGGATTTCCGGACCCAGTGGCAGCCGTACCGTAGATTTGTATTCGGTCGTTGCTCAAGGTGCCTCCGCGCGTCTCGGTCCGTTGCGCGACGGCGATACGGTCTATGTTCCGCCCCTAAGCGCCACCGCCGCTGTCGCCGGCGCGGTGGCGCGTCCGGGAATCTTTGAATTGCCGCCGGGAGCCTCTGGCGCTCCCGCCGCCACTTTGCTTCGCCTCGCCGGAGGGGTGGAGATCGCCGGCTCCTATAATCTTGCCAAAATCAGTGTACTGAGCAACGGCAAACTCTCTTTGCTGCCGACGATTGCTGGTGCTCTGGTGCGCAGTGGCGAGGTCCTGGTCGTTCTCTCGAACCACGCCGCGACCGAAGGCAGGGTATCGGTTCGCGGCGCCGTATCGGCGCCGGGGATTTACCCGCTTTCGGCAAATGCGACGGCCGGAGATCTTTTTCACGCTGCCTCGGATCTCACCTACGACGGATATGAGCCGTTTGCGCTCATCTTGCGACGAGATCCGGTAACGAATGCGGTTACGATCCTCGCATTCTCGATTGCCGGTGCAATCCGCCATACCAACAGCGTTCCATTGCGGGGTGAAGACCTGGTCTACGTCCTTAAGCGTTCCGAGGTGGCATCGCTGGCCAGCCTGGTGACGAAGAACATCAATCAGGCCTACACCGCGTCGTCGAGCACCGGAAGCGATCAGCAGCGCTCCACGCCAGGCGCGACGCAACCAGCTGCCGGAACAAATCCGCCGCAATCGCCGGAAAATGTTCAAAGGCCATCGGTGCCAACGCAAGATTTGCCGCCGGGCGTCGAGCCGCCGCCCGATGCTGTCGCCACAGTTCCCTTCACCTCTGGCGCCGGCCCAAACCCATATCCCCCGGCTGGCAGCTCCGGCCAAGTCGATGGTGTCGGGGGAAGTGCTTACTCGCCGGGAACCTCGAATCCCATTCCGAACGGTACGGACTCGTTTGATCCACGCTATCGCGTTGGACTGCAGGGAGACAGCTCTGAAGCAGCAGCGTTGGCGCAGGCGCGCGCGCTCGCCAACCGAAGCGGCACGCGCGCGCCCAACGTACAACCTGCATCTTCCGATACGGAAGTGGTAGATCACCTCGCGCGATTGCTTCATGTCACCAACGACGCCTTGCTCAGAACCGCGTCCGACAATTTGACCTGGGTCCTCGATGAGGTTCGCGATCCAGGTGCATATCTCGGCGCGCCGGGTAGTTCCATTGCCGACATGATCGAGGCGGCGGGTGGCGTACAACAATCTGCAGATCTGTCCGCAATCGAGGTGACGTCGACGCTCGTCGATCAACGCAGCGGAATTACGCGCACGTCCCGAACGAACTATGCCGGTCGCGACAATCGGACTGCGCTGGTGCCGGTTCAACCGTTGGATGTCATCAGGCTAAGGCCGGTGTATTCCGAGCGCGAAGAAGGAACAGTCACGGTTGCCGGCCAGGTACGGTACCCCGGTGTCTTCGACATCACCCGCAGCGAACATCTATCCACTTTGCTCAAACGCGCCGGCGGCCTTTCGGAAGTCGCCTATCCCTATGGCGCGATCTTTACGCGTCGCGATGCCGCGGTTGCAGAGCGGCAGGGCAACGAGCGTTCAGCGCGCGAATTGGAAAATGAAATACCCACCTTGATCGCTACCCAGAGCGGCGGACAAAGCACTGAATACGCTTCCGTTGCGACCTATCTCGCGTCTCTGTCGCGCAGCTTGCGCGAGATGCCGGCACTCGGACGGATTGTAATCACTGCCGACCCCGCGGTTCTGGCGATTAAACCCCAACTTGACCTTTTACTGCAACCTGGTGACACGTTATTCGTCCCCAAACGGCCGTCGACTGTGACGGTCTCTGGCGAAGTCCTCAATCCGGGTGCGTTTCAGTATCGCCGCGGCTTGCCCTATTCGGACTATGTGAAGATGGCGGGCGGCGCAACGCAGTCCGCAGACGACGACAGGATCTTTATTGTTTTCCCCGACGGCAGTTCGGCGCCCGTCGACTCGGGTTGGTTTTCGTTTGATAGCCGCGGTGACATACCTCCCGGTTCCACGATCGTCGTGCCGCGAGATTTGCGTCCCTTCAACTGGACGCAGTTCCTGAAGGACGTGACACAGATCGCAAGCCAGCTTGCGCTGACAGCGGCGTCGCTGTCGGTGCTGAACAACAACTGACTGCGGTGGAATGTGAACTATCGGCGCTCACCGATGGGCCTTCCAGTGAGGCCAATCAGAGCGTACAGAAGGGCGATCCATTTGATAACGGGAAGGCGCGCCAGGCGAGACTAGTCAGCTAAAAAGGGCAGGGGAATTGAATTATTTCAGGCACGAGACATCGGTAATCGACGGCGATGTTTTAATCGGACAGGGCACCAAGATCTGGCACTGGGTCCACATCTCCGCCGGCGCCAGGATTGGGCGCAACTGCAATATTGGACAAAATGTATACATCGGCCGCGGTGTGAAGATTGGGGACGGAGTAAAAATTCAGAATAATGTGTCTGTTTATGAAAACGTCACGATCGAGGATGCAGTGTTTCTTGGTCCGTCATGTGTATTCACAAATGTGATCAATCCTCGTGCCCAGATCGAGCGCAAGTCAGAGTTTATGTCCACTCTGGTACGTCGAGGCGCGACCGTGGGCGCGAACGCAACGATTGTCTGTGGAAACCAGCTTGGCGAATTTTGCATGATTGGAGCGGGCGCTGTCGTGACGCGGCCGGTAGGTTCCTTCGCACTAGTGGTTGGCGTGCCAGCGCGGAAGGTAGGCTGGGTCAGTCACGATGGCGAGATTCTCGGCCCTGATCTCGTTTGTCCAAGGAGCGGTCGCAAATACCTCCTAAATAGTCTGAAAGAGCTTGTTTCTACCACGGACTAGAGGGTGTATCGCGAGACTCCATTTGGTCGTTGATGACAAATTGAGTGTCGGCAAAGACTTTAGTAAGTCGCAGTTTATTGGGATTTTTTGATATTTTGTCCCGGGCCGCTGACATCCGCAAGGCGCGTCTGCACTAATCTAAAGTGCCGGTCAGTTTGCGCTTTTGAGTAAGGTACAATGGATAAGTCGTCTCAGACGGGGATAACGGTTGGAGACATGTGGCAAGCGGTGCTGCGGGACCGCTGGATATTGTTCGCCATCGTCTCCGCCGTCATCGTGCT